>ENA-OPCD01000112-OPCD01000112.1-human-gut-metagenome-genome-assembly--contig:-NODE-112-length-58038-cov-9.079282_pt1 | contig 58038 bp, 40 predicted proteins | sample MGYA00241560_ERZ501471 | MGnify/ENA primary metagenome ERZ501471 (study PRJEB25962, sample SAMEA2042578) | human gut metagenome | biome: human gut; feature: human-associated habitat; material: faeces...
TTTTTATTGCTTATTATCCGCACCCAAAAAGTTGCATTTATAAGTTGAACTCAAGGTTTCTAAAGTTAAATATGTTACTTCGGGAAACAAAACTGAACATTCAAGAATGACGAATCCTTACTAAAAGCGTCCTATAATGATATAAGGGAACAAGAAGAAATCCTCCAATATTGTGCTCTGAAGCTTTTATTACCCGAAAGCTTTTCAAACTACGAATTGGCAGGTCTTCTGGCTCGTTCCATCTTTGATGCCTTCCCATCCTTTAAGGACAGTGGCTCTTGCGGTAATCAAAGACATTTACGGAACTTACAGCAGCGGTGTCTGCTCAGGATTTTCACCTGATTCCCTTTTCACTCATCACTCCAAGAGATAGAGGTGAGCACCAAATTCGCCACAAAGATATTACCTTTTTTGATATCTCAAAATAAATCTGTATTTTTGCACCTAGGATTAAGGTGTTTGAGGTGGCATCAGTCACCAAGAATGAAAAGGGAACATCGGTGTAAATCCGAGACTATACCCGTAGCTGTGAGTTTCATTATGCTCCGTGCTTTCTTAATGGTCACTGCCCGCAGGGTGGGAAGGCCGCATGGAGGAAACAAGTCAGAAGACCTGCCTTTATCTGTTTTTTAGATGCTTTCGGGAGATAGAGCGTCAAAGATTAAGTCTGCAAAAGGATAGATTTCATCTGCAACATTCCCCGCAAGTATCATAGGTGTGTAATTTATTAAATTAATGCATTATGATACAGACAGTAGTAAAGAGAGATGGTCGCATCGTGGGCTTCAACCGCGAGAAGATCGCTGCAGCCATTCGCAAGGCGATGCTTACGACCGAGGCAGGCGAGGATGAGGTTCTCGTCTATAAAATTGTTGACCGCATAGAGTTCCGAGGTAAGGAGCAATCTTCCGTGGAAGAGATTCAGGATATGGTCGAGTTGGAGTTAATGGCTTCACCTCGCAAGGAGGTTGCTAAGAGTTACATCGCCTATCGTGATAAGCGAAGCATTGCCCGAAAGGCAAAGACCCGCGAGATGTTCCTCGAAATTGTGGAGGCGAAATCGAATGATGTAACGCGCGAAAATGCCAATATGAATGCCGATACTCCTGCAGGTATGATGATGAAGTTCGCATCGGAAACTACCAAACCCTTTGTAGATGATTATCTTCTCTCGGAGCAAACTTTATGGGCGGTAAGAAATAATTATCTGCATATTCACGATAAGGACTACTATCCAACAAAATCGCTCACATGTATTCAACATCCGTTGGATAAGATTCTTGAGCAGGGCTTTCAGGCAGGCCACGGCGAGAGTCGTCCTACGAAGCGTATCGAGACGGCTTCGATTATGGCTTGTATCTCGATGGAAACCGTGCAGAACGAGATGCATGGTGGACAGGCTATCCCTGCGTTTGACTTCTATCTGGCACCATACGTGCGCCGTAGCTATATAGAGGAGGTTAAGACTATCGAGAAGTTGACAGGTATCGATCTTAAGCACCTCTATGATGCGCCGATTGAGGATTATATAGCACGTGATTTGGATTTCTTGCAGGGTGATGAGCGATTTAAGCAGCACGCTATCAATCGCACTATCAACCGTGTGCATCAGTCTATGGAGGCCTTTATCCACAATATGAATACAATCCACTCTCGTGGCGGTAATCAGGTGGTATTCTCTTCTATCAACTACGGTACTGATACCTCTGCTGAAGGTCGTTGTATTATCCGCGAGTTGTTGCAGTCAACCTACGAGGGTGTGGGTGGTGGTGCTACGGCAATCTTCCCTATCCAGATTTGGAAAAAGAAGCGTGGCGTGAGCTATCTGCCAGAAGATAGGAACTATGACCTCTACCAGCAGGCTTGTAAGGTGGCGGCACGCCGTTTCTTCCCTAACTTTGTGAATTTGGATGCTACATACAACCAGCATGAGAAATGGCGCGAGGATGATCCTAAGCGTTACCAATATGAGGTTGCCACTATGGGTTGCCGTACACGAGTCTTTGAGAACCGTTTTGGAGAGAAGACCTCTATCGCACGTGGTAACCTTTCGTTCTCTACGATCAATATAGTGCGCCTTGCTATCGAGTGTATGTCTATCGAGGATAAGAGTCGACGTATAGAGAGCTTCTTCGCCAAGTTGGATGAGCTGTTGGAGATTACAGCCAAGCAGCTTTGTGACCGTTACGATTTCCAGAAAACGGCTCTTGCCAAGCAGTTCCCACTCTTGATGTCATCGTTGTGGATGGGATGCGAGAATCTCAAACCAAACGATACGGTAGGTCGTGTAATTAATCAAGGCACACTTGGTATCGGCTTTATCGGTCTTGCTGAGACTTTGATAGCTTTGGTGGGCAAGCATCACGGTGAGTCGGAGGAGGCACAGGCTTTGGGCTTGCGTATCGTTACCTATATGCGCGATAGAGTAAACGAGTTCTCGGAGCGTTATCAGCATAATTTCTCAGTATTGGCTACTCCAGCAGAGGGCTTGTCTGGTCGTTTCACACGTATTGATCGCAAAAAGTTTGGTGAGATTGCAGGCGTAACGGATAAGATCTATTACACTAACTCTAACCACGTGCCAGTGTATTACAAATGCTCACCAAAGCATAAGGCTGAGATTGAGGCTCCATATCACGATCTGACTCGTGGTGGTCATATATTCTATATCGAGATTGACGGTGATGCTACGCACAATCCTCAGGCGATTATGGATATCGTGGATTTAATGGATAAGCACAATATCGGTTATTGCTCGGTAAACCATAATCGTAATCGCTGTATGAATTGCGGCTATGAGGATGCTCAGCAGGAATTGGAGGTATGTCCTAAATGTGGTAGCGAGAATATTGATAAGTTGCAGCGTATTACAGGCTATCTTGTAGGTACTACAGAACGTTGGAATAAAGCTAAATTAGCAGAGCTAAATGACCGAGTTATCCACAAATAGTATTCGCATACTTGATATAAAGTATGGCACATCAGTCGATGGTATCGGACTTCGCACCTCGCTATATTGCGCGGGGTGCGAAAACCATTGTGTGGGTTGTCATAATCCGCAATCGTGGGACGAATATGGTGGCGAAGCCATTGAAATAGAGGAGTTGTTCCGATTGATAGTCGATGCCGATATGAATGTTACCTTTACCGGTGGCGACCCTATGTTCCACCCCGAAGGTTTTATTCAGTTGGCGCAGATGATAAAAGAGCAGACCGATAAGACGATTTGGTGCTATACAGGATACCGTTTCGAAGATTTGCTCAAGCATCCTATCCGTCGCAAATTAGTTGAGTTGTGTGATGTGATTGTCGATGGACGCTATATCGAGGAAGAACGAGATTTGTCATTGCATTTCCGAGGTAGTCGTAATCAGCGTATTATAGATGTTGCTAATTCTACTTTGCTAAATAAAATCGTAGAGTATAAATTATATTGATATCAGTACAGAAAAAGGATTATATTATACCTTCCCTGTACTGATATTAATTTAAAATCATTTTACAATTTAAGACCTTTATGCTTTTCTGAAATATTCAATTGTTTTATATTTAAACAATCTTTCGTAAAACTTCGATGTTGTACATCCGCATCTTCAGGTACAGATTTATTAATATTGTTTTTATTTTCTTCTCCCTCACTTACGGAAATTGGCGGAGCAAGTTCCAATTGAATCTTCCTATCTAATGCAGAAAGTTCCGATTTCAACTGTTTCAGTTCATCTTCCTTCTTCCAGACTTTTCCGGCCAGTTCTTGCAGTTGCGGAATATCCTTTGCCAATGCTTCGTTTTTCTCTTTCCGTTGGGAGATGATACCGGGTATCTTCTCCAACGCATTGAGGAAGTTGGTAGCAGCTGCTTTCGGATCAGCCATTGCCAGATGTCCGTTGTTGAAGGTATATTTGTAATGACCCTCGATTACAAAACGGTTCTCAATAGTAGCCAATCCACTTGCAAGCGAAGTTTCACTGATTACCTTGATAGGAAATCCGTACAGTTCACCCACACGGACATACTGACCGCCCGTAGTGGCATTCTTGGCTATCTCCTGCAACTTCTTTCCGATGGCTTTCTCATCAGTAGAAGGAAAGTCGTCCAGCTTTATCAGGTTTAGCCGGTTCCCGTCCTTATCAGTCTTGGCAAGAGAAAGGAACTTGTTGTAGTCTGCCGTCATGCCGTCAATGATTACACGGTTGTTGTCATACTCCTTCTGAATGCCATTCAAGGTAAACTCCGCATTTGCCTTGCCCTTGTTGAATGACTTGCGTTCCCCTTCCAAAGAGGCTATACGCTTTTCCAACTTCGCCTTTTCAAGCAGGTCGGTATTGCCTGACAGGATAGCCATATACTCTGAGAAGTTCATGCCCGATTTCTCGTCCATAGCCCCCTCGTCAATGGTTCTTGCACCCATAGCACCGCTTTTGAGCTGTGTGATGAAAGTCTGCTTGCAATGGAGTAGGTTGAACTTGTAACTGTCCAATGACTTTTCCACTGCGTAGATGATTACATCTACATTGTCGCCTGCAAAGTGCTTCGCAATCTCGTTGCCTGCACGCACACCACGACCGTCACGCTGTGCAAGGTCGGACGGTCGCCAGGGTGTATCCAAATGATGGATGGCCACACACCGTTTCTGGGCATTGACTCCTGTTCCGAGCATACTTGTAGAGCCGAACAGCACACGCACCGAACCTTCCTTCATGGCGGCTATCACCGCCTTGCGAGCCTTCTCGTTCTTGCACTCCTGAATGAAGCGGATTTCCGAAGCGGGTATGCCGTAATCCTCCGTCAGCTTACGTTTGATTTCGGAATAGACATTCCAACCATTACCGGGCTGATATGTACCCAAGTCGGAGAAGACGAACTGCGTTCCCTTCTGTGCATCGTACTTGTTGTAGTATTCCGCTATCACTTTGGCACAATGGCTTGCCTTGTTGTCGGGATGGTCTTCGTACTTGTTTTCATCAATCATACGCATATCCAACGCCATCTTACGGGCATAGTCCGTAGCAATGAGCATCTTCGCCTTTTCTTCCGTTTCAGATAGCGGCAAGCGTCCCAAAATGGTGGCATTGCCTGTCTTGGCAAACTCCATCAACTTTTGGATGAAGTCCTCCTGCTCCGGAGTGGGTGGTATATGGTGCAGTATCTCGTTCTTCTTCGGACGGTCAACACCCACATCCTCCGCCGTGCGATAGTCTGTAATCTCATTGTAAAATGCCGCCAATTCTGGAACCTTGATGAAGTAGCGGAAACGTTCCTTCTGCACGATGTTGTTGGTTACATTGAACTCGAAGTCGGTAGTCTTCTTGGCGAAGATTGCCGCCCACGCATCGAAACAGCGGATGTCCTGACGCTCCAACTCCTTCGGACGTAGGTACTTGAACAGCAGGTACAGCTCCGTAAGGGAGTTGCTGATGGTCGTTCCCGAAAGGAAAGTAGCCCCCAAGTCCTTACCCGTGCGTTCCTGTATGGTACGGATGGCAAAGAGCATATTGAGTGCCTTTTGTGAGCCTTCGGAATTGCCCAGTCCGGCTACACGGTCGTGTCGGGTGTTGAACATCAGGTTCTTGAACTGGTGGCTCTCATCCACAAAGAGGTGGTCGATACCCATCTGACGGAAATCTACCACATCGTCCGTGCGGTTCTTTATGGTGTAGGCTATCTTCTCCAGCTTCACTTCCAAGTTGAACTTGCGTTTCTCCAATCCCTTGAGCATTGCACGGGATATGTCTTTGCCTTGCGAACGCAACACCTCCAAGTTTTCCTCCACCGTATCAAGCTCTGCCTGCAATATGCGTTGCTGCAACTCCGGTGACTGCGGTATCTTGCCGAACTGGTCGTGCGACATGATGACACAATCGTAGTCGTTGTTCTTGATGTTGTTGAAGAAACGTACACGGTTCTCTGTGGAAAAATCCTTCTCCGAAGCATAGAGGATACGGGCATTGGGATATGCCGTCTGATAGGTGGCGGCAATCTCCGCTACATTGGCTTTCAGTCCGATAATCATCGGCTTGTGTGCCAATCCCAGACGTTTCATCTCGTGTGCAGCCATACACATGATGAGTGTCTTTCCTGTACCCACCTCGTGGTCGCATATTCCGCCACCGTTCTGTTTCAGCATCCAGACACAATCCTTCTGACTCGGATAGATGCTCTTCACTCCGTAACGGCTTGAGAGGGCTTTCAGGTCGAGGTCGGGAAATGTCTGATGGCTTCCGTCATACTTCGGACGCACGAAACAGTTGAACTTGCGGTTATACATATCCGTCAGCGTGTCCTTGAACGACTGCGGCTGTTCCTCCAGCCACTCACTGAATCCGGTTCTAATTTCATCAATCTTGCTGTTGGCAAGCTGTATGCCCTCGGCATCGCGTACCTTGATGTCGTTGCCGTTCTCGTCCTTGCCGATGCTCTTCATCATATCGGGACAGGTGTTGTGCAAGGCGTGCTTCAGCAGGTTCATACCGTCATAACTGCGGTAATATCCCTGCACGGCAAACTCCTTCCAAATCTTCATGTTCTTATGTCCGCACTTTACGGAATACTCGTCCAGACTCTCCGAGTAGGCGATGTTGATGTCCGTATCATAAAGCTTGCTCATATAGGCTGCATAGACACCCGTAGGTATCCAGCGTTCACCGAAGTTGAAGTCAAGTTCCTCAAAAGTAATTTTCTGCGGCTCTGCCTCCTTCAATGCGGCAAGTGACTCCTTGACACGCTCATCCTCACCGTTCTCCTGCATCCATCGCTCGATGCGTTCCGCCTTTTCAATCACATTGCCTGCAATGAAACGGTCGGCAATCTCATAGTTCTGAACCAATGGATTGTAGTAGATACGACCGGACAAGGCAGTGAGCAGTTCCTCTTCCGTTCCGTCCGTCAAGCCACGCATATAGTCGAGGTTTACACCTCCGTATTTGTTCAGCGAAGCCGACAATGCCTCTTCGGGTGTGTCCACATGGGTAACGGCATCCACGGCAAATGCCACTGGACGCTCGAAGATGTCAGCCTTCACAAACTTACCTTCCTCGCTACGCTCCAACGACAATAGATCCCGTCCGGTGGCATCCATCATTATCAGCTTCACATTCTGTCGGCTGTTCAGATTGCCGAAACGGGCTACAAACTCATCGTAATACTTATTCAGGTAGCCACGCTGCGGGTCGTTAGCCTCGTGGTTCTCCATTTCATAAGTATATAGTCGCTCATACGCATCACGAAGTGATACATACAGTTGGGCTTTCTCTCGTTGCACTCCCGAAAGGTCAAGTGGACGGAACATTGCCCCGTAGGTGGTTACATCTTTTAGATAACCGGGATTGTAGAGGGTATCAACCACCAAAGAGCCGTCACGGTGGTGCGGCTCCAGCGGACGGTCAAACTCTCTCGGTTGCATAAGTTCTTCCTTCTTCCGTATTTTCTCTTCCTCGCTTTCCGTATCAGGGAACAGCGACAGAGTACCGTCCGATGATACAGCAACGGGAGTTTCAACACTCTGCGTAACCTCTTCCGTAACCTTTTCAGTTGGTGTCGGCACTTCCGTTTTCACTTCAACGGCAGGTGCTTCCATCTGCTTCTTCTCCGCTTCCCAACGAGCCTGAGCCTTTGCCCGAAGTTCCTTGCGTTGTTCGGGTGTCAAGTCCATCATCATCTCATAGAATCCGTTGATAGGCGGATTGTCCTCCCAATTGATGGTTGCATATATATCATCGGGATCAACCGTGCTTGAAGTTGCCTCCGCTTTGGGTGCTTCCTTTGGCTCTTGAACAGGCGGTTTTACCTCTTCAATCTTCTTGGGCTCTTCTTTAGGTGTGGCAGGCATATCAAACAGACTTGGTAGTATCGGTTTACTCTTGCCTTTCTTTCCACCTTTGGCACTTTTGATTTTTTGCCCGGTTTCTGCCGCCCTGCGTTCCTCTGCTGTGAATTTGAATAGGTCATACAGGCTCATGACGGGAGCATTTGATGAAATTACTCCCGTATCGGTATCAATTAACTTCTTTTCTTCGGCAGGTTTCTCTATGAGTTTAGGTTGCTCAACAACAGGCTGCTGAGTAACCTTTGGTGTTTCCATCTTAGGACTTTCCAGCTTAATCGGTTCACTCTTTACCACCTGCACGGTAGCCGAGACATAGCGTTCCATATCCAAACGATTACGGAAATCTTCGCCGAGCATTCTCCGCAAATCATCGGCAATGCCCGATACACCTCCTTCGTGGTGGTACACAAGGGCAGGCTTCCCGTAAGGGTCGGTATCGACCTTTCGGGAAGTATGGACAATCCTTTCGGGATGCTCCGAAAGATAGCGGTTTATGCCTATGCCGTCCTGTACGGTAGTCTGCGTGAAAATCTTGTCTTCTTCACTCAATTGCTCCTTACGTTCATTCTTCTGAAGAATGATAAGGTCGCTTCCTACTTCCGTATTGGCTTCGTTCACGAACAGGTTGTTCGGCAGACGGATGGCAGAAACAAGGTCTGCCTGCTTCATCATCATGAAACGGGTACTGCTGCTTGCTTCCGAGTTCAGTACACCCTGTGAGGTGATGAACGCCACGATACCGCCGTCACGCACAGCATCCAATCCTTTCAGGAAGAAATAGTTGTGTATATGCCTTGCCGATTGCTTGCGGAGCGGATTGCCAAAGGCAAATGCAGGGTCGAACACGGCTATATCCCCGAAAGGTATGTTGGACATGGCTACATCGAAACGGTTAAGGAAAGGCTTTTCAATCTTCTCAAAACCTTCAATGCGTACCTTCTTGTCGGGATAGAGGTGTTTCAGCAGCTTGCCCGTAAGCAAGTCCTTTTCAAATGCCATTATATCGGCATCGGGGTTATGCTTGACAAGCGAATCCACGAATGCACCGCGTCCGGCAGAGGGTTCAAGCAGCATCTTCGGCTGTATGCCATGGCTGTGCAATACCTCCGCCAATACATCGGTAATCTCCTTCGGTGTGTAGAATGCCGTAAGTATGGACGCTTTCAGCGAGTCCACATAGCGTTTGTACTCCGTATCGTCCTTGCTGTTCTCACGGATGAGCTTGTGTAGTTCAACGGTGTGAGCAAACAGATCGAGGTCGGATTTCGCCCAATGGACGGCATCCGTCAAGTCCTTGGCAGGATTCAGAATACACTTCAAGCCACCGAAACCGCAATATTTCTCCAATACTGCACGCTCTTCGGATGTTGGTGTACGCTGTTCCCTGTCAAGGGTGAATACCGTCCTAATCGCCTCGATGTTGTCCCGCAGCTTTGACTTGCGGTTAAATGCCATACTCTTCGAGATAGAGGATTACGGCTCCTGTCAGTTCCGAATAGAGCAGGTCATATTCGGGTGATTGGGCGAAGAAATCATCTGTCAGGTCGTAGATGGAAAACACCTTGTCAATGAGTGGAAGCAGTTTTTCGGCAAAGGCGGTACGCTTTGCCTCCGGCACTTCACGGTCAAACTCCCTTTCAAGCACCTCCATAAGCAGGGTATATTTCGGATAGTGGAGTCCACGCATGAGGTCTGCCATAGCCAGCTCCTGTGCTCCGTCAGCGGAATAACCTTCACGGCGTGCCTGCTCATAGACTTCTGCGGCACGGTCGGCACGGGACTTTACGAAGGACATGTCCTTGGCTTCAACAAAACGATGTTCCTTGAGGTAGTTCAGAAGATAAAGTCCGTAGTAGGACTGTTCTGTTTCACGAATGTTCTTGTTCATATTACTTTGGATTTAGTGGTATATGGAATAGAATGGATAAGGAAGAAAAAAGGCACCCGGTATCCCTCCGAGTGCCACCACTAAATCCATTGTAAAAAGAAGTATTCCGTAAAGAAAAACCAATTGAACAATGAATCAGTGGCAAAGGTACTCTTTATTTCTTCCTTATGAAATAATTACACCCGTTTTTTACTTCGGGAAGATGAATTGGGTGTTGAAATCGCTGTCAAAGGCAACGATGGCACTGAATTTATTGCCTTGTTTGCTCTTGAATCCTTTGAGGACTCCGGTCTTGCCGTTTGTAATCAGCTCCTTCATCTCATCATCGGTAAGGCCTTTTCCCGCTTTCTGTCGGAAGATGGGCAAGCCGCACTCCTTGTTGTCGCAACGCACGACTTTATGGAAGAACTGCATCTTTCCCGTTCCACATTTCGGGCAGGTGCATTCCGACTCTTTGTGTCCGAAAATCTTCTGGCACGAAAGCAGTTCGGAGGTAATCAGACTAGTGTATTCCTCGATACCTCGGCGGAAATCCCTGTCGTCCATCTCTCCACGCTCGATTTTGGCAAGCGATTGTTCCCATTCACCCGTCATGGCGACATCTGCAATCTGCATCTCCTTGACGACATAGTAGAGTGCCAATCCCTTTTCGGTAGGTACAAGGGATTTGTCGGCACGCACCACATAGCCGCGTGCAAACAGCGTTTCAATGATGGCTGCACGGGTGGCAGGTGTGCCGATGCCGCAGTCCTTGATTGCCTGTCTCATCTCATCGTCCTCAATATCCTTTCCGCAGGTCTCCATTGCTGCAAGCAAAGAGGCTTCGGTGTGAAGTGGCTTTGGTTTGGTCTGTCCGGTGGTCAGTGATGAGGAATTGACAGCTACAACATCGCCCTCGTTCCAATCGGCAGGCAGCAGCACATCTTTCTTGTCCGCACCATAGATATATCGCCAGCCCTCCTTCTTGATTACCGAGCCTTTGGCGGTAAAGGTGATACCGCAACAGTCGGCTGTCACTTGGGTAACATCCTTGATGCACTTCTCGGAAAAGGCTTCCAGCATACGACCGACAATCATATCGTAGATGGTCATATCCTCATTGGACATATGCTTGGGCAATTCACCTGTGATGATAATGGCGTGATGGTCCGTAACCTTTGAGCCGTCCACGCTACGGCGTGTCGGTTTCTTGATGGAGAGTGCATAGAGACTCCACACCGGACGGTTCTTCAAGGTCTGCAACAGTTTCTGAATCTCGGCAAAGACATCTTCCGAAATATAACGGCTTCCCGTTCTCGGATAGGTGATGAGCTTTGCTTCATAGAGTTTCTGGGCAATGGCAAGCGTCTGTTCAGCCGTGAAGCCGTGCTTACTGTTGGCATCCTTCTGAAGAGTGGTCAAATCGTACAGCAACGGTGTGTCTTCCGTTTTCTCCTTGCGGACTACTTTTGTAAGGGTGGCACAGCGTGTTCCCTTAACCTTATTATATAGTTCTTCCGCTGCTGCCTTTTCCTTGTATTTCTCATCGGAGTCGAACTTCACGACAGTACCGTCCTTATGCTCCGTGCCGAAATGCAATTGATGGAAGGTTTCGGGAGTGAAACGCTTGTTCTCCCAGAAACGCTTGCACACCATAGCGAGTGTAGGAGTCTGCACTCTACCGAGTGAATAGGTGCCACGACCTGCGGCAAGCGTGATGGCTTGCGTTGCATTGATGCCTACAAGCCAATCGGCTTCGCTGCGTGCTTTAGCGGCATAGTACAGATTATCATACTTGCTACCGCATTCGAGATTCTTCAAGCCCTCACGGATAGCCTTGTCGGTAAGCGAACTGATCCAAAGACGGTCAAAGGGTGTGGCACAACCGATGTACTCATACAAATAACGGAAGATTAACTCTCCTTCACGTCCGGCATCGGTAGCCACGATAATCCTGTCGCTCTCGCTGAACAGACGGGTAATTACCTTAATCTGTTTCATTACTCCGGCATCGGTCTTATAGCCCTTGTCGGTCTTGACTTGTCGGGGAACGAGGGTGAACACCTTTGGTATGATGGGTAAGTTCTCAGGGTGGAAGCCTCTGATGCCATATCCTTCGGGCAGGGCAGGCTGTACCAAATGCCCGAATGCCCAAGTGACGTTGTAGCCGTTACCGGTGAAGTAACCTTCCTCTCTTTCAGTTGCCCCTACGATGCGGGCTATCTCTCTTGCCACGGATGGCTTTTCTGCTATGATTGTCTTCATTGTCTTTTTTCTTTTCGTTTTACGATTCTACTTTTGGATTTAGTGGTGGTCGGGATTACATCTTCACGCCCTTGCTTCGCTTGGGCTGTTGCTGCTCTCCCTGTTTCTGCTCCTGTTGCTGTTTCTTGTCGTCAGGTGCAGTCTGTCCCTGCTTCAATGGCTCCTTCACATGCTTCGTCGCTTCATTGGTCTTGCCCTCGTTGTTCACGGCTATCTGCGTGCGGCTCTCGTTGGACGGTGCAACTTTCTGTGCAGTGTCGGGATTGTTGTTATAGACATACGGGCGACCTGCCTCACGATTGAATTTCAGGTACATCGTGGCTTCCTTGCCTTGTGCATCGACGACCTTTTCAAGTTTGACGGTCTTTCCGGCTACATAGTCGGCTTTCTGCTGGTCATTGAACTCGACATTCTTCCATCTCTCGATAGGTTTTATCTCACCGTTCTTCAACCAGTTCTTCTTGTTACGTTCTAACTTCTCTTCGGCTGTCTCCTGTTTCTTTTCGGTATCACGCTTTTCTCCCAGCTGTTGTCGGTTGCCGTCCACGGACTGCCTGACGCTTTGCCCTTTGGGAACGAACTCCATACCTCTTTGCTCGACATTCACCTGCAAGGTGGCTTTGAACTTGCGACCGTTGGAGAGCTGGATTTCCTTGTCTATGAGTGGTGCTCCCGTTTTCAGCAAGTCCATTTCGGGCTGGCTCAACTTCGTGTTGCCGATGGTATCTTTCCACTTGATACGGCTCACGGGAATGCTCGTGATTTCATTGGTCTGTCGGTCGATGCTCACGTATGAAGGGATAATCTCTCCTGTACTCTTGTCCACCAAGTCGGCGACACGTCCCATGTTACCCGTTTCACGGAGGTTCCTTGCATCCTCGGCACTGAACTTATACCCCTTGAACTCCTCTTTCAGATTGGCTTCCTTCTGAATGAGGTGGGGAACAAGGCGGACACTGCCGTCTTCCTGTTGCTTGAACGACAGTCGGGCTGCCGTCTCAAACTTCTCGTCACCGAAAGTCGGTGTTACCGTTACCAAGTTAGACTTGCCGTAGTTGAGCATCTTCTCCAAGTCGCCTGACTTCTCCAAATCGTCACGGCGGATGCCCCAACGCTCTTACAACTGTTGCCAATTGATCTTACTCTCGTCAATGGGCTGGTAGCCCTTACGCTTGCCCTCTGTCTGGGCTTGTTCCTGTTTCTCTTCGTTTTCCTTTTTCATTTCTTCTTTGTTTTGAGGTTCTACACTTTTTGCCTGCTCTGCCTTGACCTTGTTTTCGTACTCCGAAATATCGACCTTGTGCGGTGCAAGCAGTTCCTTGTTCGCTTCGGGATTCTTCAGCAGCTCTTTCATCACGCCGATAAGGTGTTCCGCCTGGTCTGCCGCCACACGGTAAAAACCGAAGCGGCTGGGTTCCTTGCACTGCCGGACGAAGTTCTTGAAGAAGTTGTCCAGCACATCACCGTGTCTGTCGAACTGAAGGAAGTCCTGTGCATTCTCCGTCTTGGCGGGAGTGCGTTTCGGATTGCCGTCCTTGTCAAGTCCGGCTACCACACTGATTTCGCCCGTCTTCTCATCACGGACAATCAGCACGTCCTTGTCTTTCTTTTTCTGTTCCATTGTTTTTTTGAATTGATTATTTGGTTAGTTTATGAAGGCAGGTTTCGTAAAACGCTGCATCTCCTTTTCTAAAAATCTCTCCGTGTTCCTTGATAAACTCCCGCACGTCAGACACCTTGTAGTAGCTCTTTCTGCCTATTCTTATATAGGGAAGTATCTTCATGCTACGGTAGCGTTGCAAGGAACGCTTGCTGAATTGCAGGAGCATACATAGGTCCTGATTGTCGAGCAACCTCTCGCCATCCACAAGCGGAATTTCCATCACATCGGAATTGTCCTTCTCGTACTCCTTGCGGGCAAGCATCGCTATCAGTTTGTCCTGACGGTCAAGACGGGTAGTAATTTCACGCACCCACATCTCGAATGTTCTCTTATCCAGTGCATCCATAAGTTCAAAGTTTTTTCATTGTGGGTATTCTTTTTCCCGTTCGCATCATATAGTTCTGCTTGAACTCTTCCAGACGTTTCGGGTCACAGAACACAATACTGCTTCTTACCATTCGTTCAACCTCTGACAAGGAGTAGCGGCAGTTGCCACGAACCATGTAGTAGCTGATTTTCTTCTCGCTGCGGAGTCGTTGCAGGGTGCGTTTGCTTATCTGTAAGAGTGCGGCTACCTGTTCATTGTCAAGAAGTATTTCGGCATTCTCTTCACTCATTCGTTTCTCACTCTTGCGGACATAAGCGGCAATGCCGTCTATCTTTTCCATCAGCTCCTTGTAGGCTGTACTTTCCATCTGAATTACTTCCATATCATGCTCTTGTTTTTCGTTTCTGATGCGAATTTCGGGGATTTCCAAAAGGGCGTTTAACAACTCACTAATGACTCACGGAAGATTTTCTTGAATTTGTCCGGCTGTTGCACCGTCAAGTGTGCCAGATACGGCAACAAGGGTGAGAAAAACGCAGAATCAGCATATTGCAGGCTACTTTTGCAGCAAACAAATTTTATCGCGTATGGAAGTAGTAACTATTGAGAAAAAGACATTTGAAGCAATGCTCACGGAGATGAGGTCGCTGACAGAGAAGGTTTACACCCTGCAACACAAGTGTAATGAGAAACGGTTGGCACAATGGCTGGACAGTCAGGAAGTTTGTTTGCAACTCCGCATCAGTCCACGCACATTGCAAACCATGAGGGATAACCGTCTGATTGGGTACACCCAAATCAACCGCAAGTTTTACTATTCTCCCAAAGAGGTTGTAAGATTATTGCCATTGGTAAAGACTATGTTTCCCAAGTAAGAATTTATAAACCACTAAATCCAAAGCAGAATGATGAACAAGAAAGTATTGACATTGGACGATGAGCCGATTGCCTCCATCTACTACACAATGAAGGAGTGCAACAAGAAGATGGGCACGATAATCCGTGAACACCGCCCATTGATGGACGGTAACCGATATTTGACAGACAAGGAGGTGTCGCAGATAATGAAGGTAAGCCGCCGTACCTTGCAGGAATATAGAAATGCTATGACCTTACCTTATATTCATTTAGGCGGTAAGGTGCTTTATCGGGAACAGGATGTTCAAAAACTTTTGGCGGACAATTACAAGAAACCGATTAACCATAATACTACCTAAAACGAAAGACGGACAATCCCAAATGCGAGATTGTCCGTCTTTCGTTGGTTGCTACTCAGCAACTATAACCACCGTTAGGAATATGTATGTAGAATTGCCGTTCAGATGTTTTCTTCTCATACACCTTACTCACAATCCATTTGCGGAAAATGTCGGTGTAATAGGTGTTCAGTCGGAAAGCAATGGGGATTATCATTTCCAATGAATAGACATCAGCGGTATTCCCGTTATCCATGTGGATATACTTGCAGACTTCGTAATCGTTGAGTATATCAGCCTTTCGGATAGCCTTTATAGCACTGACAACAGCCGTACCGCTTACATTGAATACCTCAGCAATTTCCCATACCGTCATCCATATTCCGTTACCCAATTCGTTATCGATATAGTTACCTGTCGGGGCAGTGGTAACGATTACCGCTTTACTCTCTATTTTTATGATGTTCCGTTTCATAGCAAACTCCTTCTATAAAGCATTAGCAACATACTCTTCGATATTTCCCAATCGTGTAGATAGGTTTTCCATATCCTGATTGAGTTTCTCTTTTGTAATTTTGGCGTAAATCTGTGTAGTGGTAATGTTCTTGTGTCCGAGGATAGAACTAACCGTTTCAATGGGCACGCCATTGGTCAGACAGATTTCTGTTGCCATTGTATGGCGGCTCATGTGCCAGGTAAGGTGCTTGGTGATCCCGCATCGCTTGGCTACGGCACGAATGCCGTACAGACAAGTCATGTAATGAGGTACGCTGAAAATCTTGCCGTCTTCACGGAGTCCACGATACTTTTCCAAAATCTTCTTTGGAATATCAAGCAAACGGATATTGGATTGTACTCCTGTCTTTTGTCGGTTGATGCTTATCCAAAGATGTTCATCAAAATAGGTGCGGATGTTCTCTTCCGACAAGTTACGCATATCCGAGAAACTTAATCCCGTGAAGATGCAGAACACAAACAAATCACGATACAGTTCCTGCTTGGCATTCTTTAATTTGCCGTCCATTAGTTGGCGGATTTCATCTTTGGTAAGGAAACCTCGCGTTGTCTCTTCCTTTTTAATTTCATATTCACGGAACGGATCTCGTGTCAGCCATTCGTTGTTGATAGCTATTGAAACCATCGTACGGAGTGGGCAGGTGTAAATCCAAACAGTGTTGTTGCAACAATGTTTCTCTGTTCTAAGGAACATATCAAAATCGGTAATGAAAGCAGGTGTCAGTTCCTTCAATGCAATATCCTTTATATGATAACGCTGATAGAGAAAATCTTCCAAATGCTGATAGACATTCACATACTTCATATAGCTGGACTTTGACTTCAAGCCCGCTTCATATTGTTTCTTGTAGTCTTCATTGTATTGTTTGAAGACTTGCATCAGTGTATGGCAACGATGTTCCAAACCGAGAAAGGCATTCTTTACTTTTTCGGCAGTAACATAGTTATCCCTGTCCATAATCTCACGGTAGTGCTTGTTGATGCTCACACGCATATTGTCAAGCATACGGTTGGCTTCGATAGCAGCTGCACTGCGTCCGGTGGCACGACCACTTTTTGTATCCCATACCTTTGGGTCAATAGTAATCTTGCAACTGAACTGCGTTTGCGTTCCATCTACTGTGATTCTACCCATTACGGGTACTGTTCCGTCTTTTCTTGCTGCCTGTCTTTTCAGGTAGAAGATAGTTGAAAATGTACTCTTCATAACTGCTACTTTTTTTAGGTTCAAAAATACTTTCAGTAGAGTTATGAGCCGTTACGCAAAATATGTCGGAACATCGCAAAAGAAACGGTAATAGATGAACTTTAACCGTAACCCGTCATTTTTTTAGGAATAATTCTCAAAAACATCTGTAATGCAATGGTTTACATTGATAAACTTCCGTATTCTTTCATCTGTTTCATGTGGTAACGGATAGGTTACTCAGCTTTGGAATAACTTGGCATTACGTTGGTTTTTGCTGGCATTCCTCCAAAAATCAGAATTTAACAAAACCCCTGTCTGCCAATTATTTTGCCCCAAATTTCTCAATTCAACGAATTATATGTAACTTTGTTTACCTTATAAATTAATAAAAAATGTATTATGAAGAAGATTATTTATGTATTCATGTTTATGGCTTTATTATTTGTCGTAAACGCTTGTAGAGATGATAGTCAGATGTTTAGTAATGAAGACAATGGACTTGAACTTGTGAAGGCTAATGAAAAGGTTATTAATTTGATTAAAGACTTTTCTTTAATGGCTAACAATGGAAATGTAATATCTAAGGCTACATCAAATTTTGTAGTTAATAGCATCACCAAGAAAACAATTACGTGTTTTATAGAGGCTGCCAAAGCAAGAAGTACTGAAAGTACATCTGTAGATATTTATTCTGTAGAGTTTACAAAAGATGGACAAAAAGGTTTCTCTATTGCAACAGATGATGACAGACTTAATCGTATTTTTGCATATTCGGAAAATGGTGAATTAGGGGATACGATATTTAATGATGGATTAAAGATGTTTGTTAATGGTATTCCATATTATTGTGAAGATGAACTTCAGGAATATTATGTTTCTCAATCTAAAGCAGCTAGATCTCTGGTTGTTGAGACAGTTCCTAATTTTATACCAACACAATGGAGCCAGGGGACACCTTACAATAATGATTGTCCTTCTTGCTCTACTAATTCAAGTGGACATACATTACTAGGTTGTGGTCCTGTAGCTGTGGCTCAAGCTTTAGCATATTATGGGAAGAAAAATCTAACGACAAAGTTTTGGTCATATAGTGATTTTGCTGATCAAACTCATATATATAGTGGTTCTATAGCCGCAACGAAAGTGGCACCATTTACATATGATGTAGCAAGATTGTGTGGTGCTAATTTTGGATGTGATGCTACAAGTGTAAAGTTTAAAAATTGCCGAAATGCTCTTGATAAGTATGGTATTAGTTATGCTTATCACGATGGAAATTTGAAGCAAAGTGGTACTTGGAATACATTAGTAAAGAAAAATGTTGTTATTGCTTGTGGAAGTACAGGCAGCGTAGGACATGCATGGCTTTATACGGGCGCTATGGCCTATGTTGATAGCTCTTCTAGAGTTGTTGATAATATAATTGCTTTATATGCTAATTGGGGATGGGGCGGTACTGATGATGGATGGTATTATAATGGTAATTGGGAAAGACCAACTTCTGGAGGAAATTACTACAAGAATAATGAGCAAATAAATATTTCTGTATTCAAATAATAATTATTGGAGTATTAGAATATTTAATTACTACATGGTAATTGCTTATTTACTATAGGGTAAGTTTATGGCTTCTTAGCGACTTTACTCTATAGTAAATTGGCTATGTGTTATAGCCTATTGCTATACAATTTCTATATTAATAAGAGGTATAGTTGAAAAAAATAAAAAATAATAAATGGATGAAGGTAAGTTTAGTGATTTCCACTTATAATTGGAAAGAAGCTCTGTGTTTGTGTCTGTTAAGTGTAACGCGACAGACTGTAATACCCACAGAAGTTATAATAGCTGATGATGGTTCACGTTCGGATACCAAGTTGCTGATTGAAGAATTTAAGAATCATTTTCCTTGTCCCATCAAACATGTATGGCACGAAGATAATGGATGGCGTAAGTGCATTATCATGAATAAAGCATTTGCAGTTTGCGAAGGTGACTATATAATAGAGATTGATGGAGATATCATCATGCATTCGCATTTCATCGAAGACCATGTTACCGAAGCTACTCCGGGATGTTTTTTAGTTGGAAGCCGGGGCAAAATAAATGAGAAACTGTTGAAGCGGCTACTTCAACGGCAAGATTATCAGTTATCTATTTTCACTCAAGGCGTGTGCCGGAAACTGAATGTATTGCGCTTGCCGTGGCTTACGCCTCTATTCTTTTTTTACAAACAGAATCAGAAAGAGAGAGGATGTAATATCTCATTTTGGAAGCAGGACCTTTTAAATGTCAATGGCTATGATGAACGCTTCTTGGGGTATGGATATGAGGACATTGATCTTCCGGCACGTTTGCGTCGTTTAGGTATAAAAAAGCGTTTCATAAAATTCAAAGCTATAGAATACCATATCCATCATAAAGCTGCTTCCACCAAAAAAGACATGAGCGCCAATGAAAAGATATTCGAAGAAAACAACAGGAACGGAGTCATTAAGTGCCCTGAAGGAATCGATCAATATCTTTAATTGGCAACAGACGTGTAATACATTTTTAGGTGTATTACCGTCTGAATACTGCATATCTGACGGTAGCTATTGCATGTTTGATAAAGAGTTCAATCTTTCTACCCGGCTTACGTTTTCTCCAGCTACCGAAAATCCGGTGCTCGGCGAACGTATCGGGGGTAGTGGGATATTTGTGTCGCGGGATTACATAATGCGCCGGGTAAATAATGATATCATCGGGCAGATGTTGCTCCTTGTCTTCGGGCAGATAACCTCTTCTCTTGGCAACATCGTACATTGTGATGGGAGATATAATGGTATTATAAGTGCCGTCGGGATTTAAAAAGGGGGTTGAATTGTAATACTCAAAGACTTCCTTGCAGAATGCGTTTCCTTTCTCTCCCATGAAGAAAGCCGCTTGCAACTGTGTCATCTCATTTTCCTGAAAGGTGACAAAGCCATGCTCCGGTATAAGATGGTCGAAGCGTTTCAAGATAAAGATATCACTATCCATATAGATCCCCCCTTCATTGTATATAGCATAAAAACGTACGGCATCGGCGGCAAAAGCCCATTTTTTGGCCTCTAATGCTTCGTTTATAAAACGGCAACCTATGGCTTTGGCATCTTGATACGTCCAATGTTTTACCTGAAAATCAGGTAGTATGCGTTTCCATGTATCCAGGCAAACTTTTATTTCTACCGGGAAAGGGTCATTGCTGAACCAGCATAAATGGATAATTTTAGGTATCATGAGATATTGTTTTATTAGTTATTTCTTTAGGAACATATTAAAGACGCTCAATAGCTTCCTGTAAGGCTTTTCGTACAAAATGGCCTTGACTTAACCGTTCTCCTATCTTTGCCGTCCTTTTTTTCATTTCTGCATATTCCTCTTCACTTAATGTATTTAAAATCTTCTCCAGCTCTTCTAGAGAATCCACACATATTCCGATGCCGTTCTCGCGTACAAAATCTGCTAATGCAGCTTGTTTCCAAATGATGACAGGCAATTGGCACCGGATATACAGGGATGTTTTATGAGGATTGTTGTATTGCAGATATTCTCCAAAGTCTCCGGTGCAGGTAGAGACAGAAGTGCCGTCCCATACCAAGCCAAAATCTCCCTGGGCTGTGGCTATCAAATCATCAGACTTCACAAATCCCATATAGTTGAAATGTTCTTTCCCTTTTGCCTGATTTATTTCAAAGCCGTTGCCATACAAATTCAGGCTGAAAGAATGCACAAACGCTCCCACTTCGTAAAGAAATGCATTTTTACGGGGGCTCAACGCTCCGGCATATAATACGCTGTATGGTTTTTCTGTGTTTTGTTTGGGAGCAGCCGATGTCTCCGACAGATAATCGAAGATTCCCAAGACACCGAGTTTAGCCTTGCATCCGTTGTCCTCCAGCCATTTTTTCATCTTCTCGTTGTGTGCTATGATGTAGTCGGCATGGTTCAATCGGCTTATCTCTTGTTCTACCGTCAATGCTTTACGGCGGAAACTGCCCAAGTCATGAATAATCACAATGACTTTAGCTCCTCTTTGATGGGCCATGTTGCAGACAAAGGTGAAATATTTCTTTAACGGATATTGAAGCACCAGATAGTCTCCTCTGTGTAGGCAGAAAGGGGCTTTCAAGACTCCGGCTAAAGTGAAGAGGAATGAAAGCACCTTGTTTCTGTAAGTTGTCTGCTTAAGTCCTACATTTTTGAAAGACAGGTCTTTCATAATCTGTTCAATATCTGTCTTTGCCTTATTTCCGGCACTGGACAGTCCTTTGTAATTGCGTGACAGGTAGCAGTTCATCTATATTTATCCTTTCGTTTAATTCTCTGAAAGTTTATTTGAACAAAATTACAGAGATTTTTTGTATTTACGACGATTTCTTTAAAGAATATCAGTAAATACACAGAATTATTCTGCTGACAGTAATTCATGGTATAAATCTATGTATGCTTTTATATATTTTTCGTAACTGAAAGAGTATGCATGTTCTTTCATTTGGTCAATTTTTTCTTTTTGTTCATAAAATAAGGGTAGGTTCTTCCGAATGCTTTTTGCCATTGCTTCCGGTTCCAACTTTTCCCAAATAAAAGCAAAACCGTTACTGATTTCCGGGAGACATGTGTAGTTTGATATAAATACAGCTTTCCCGAATTGCATGGCTTCGATGACCGGCAACCCGAATCCTTCACCTCTACTGGGGAATAAGAAGGCTTGGCAATTACGATACAGCCATATTTTTTCTGTTTGCTCTATCATACCTGTTACAAACACATTTCCGACTGCTTTCTCTTTGATTTGTGTTCTTATCTCGTCTGCATATTGGAAACTGTCTTTTCCACAGATATAGAGATCATATTCGGGTAAAAACTTCATAACATCTACCAACAAGTGGAAGTTCTTTTTGGTACGTATTTCTCCGATAGTGAAGAAAAAAGGACGACCTGTTGCAAATTTCGGTTGTTTGCCTTCTTGTTGATCTATTCTTTCTACTCCATTATAGATAACACGGATTTCTTTTCCATTTAAGTTAGTGTATTTTTTTATTTCATCTGCAACATAATGAGAAATAGTTGTTATGATAGTTGCTTTATCTATCTTCTGTTGTATTCTTTGAAGAAATTCTTGTCTCTTCTGTCCTTCTTGTTCAAATAGGAAGTTTAAATCATGTATGGTAAATATAAATTTTGGACTCTGTCGATATAATTTATTATATTGGTTTACAGAATGCCATATATCTACTTTGGGAAGAGTGAATGGAAACCATTTCCTGATTTTTCTGTTTCTTACCAGTACGGATGTTACATTTTTGCTATGGATTTTTGGGTAACAGTTGGGCAGCAAATAAAAAAAATGCAGCCCTTCTATTGGTAAGTTTGCAAATCGTTTTGAGTAATTAATAGCTATTTGTCCGAATCCGCAATTAGGATGCTTTAAGTCGGATAGATCGATTAAAATATTCTTCCTTTTTGCTTTGTTCATAAGTTAAAGTTTTAGTTCCTTGTTTGTTTTCTCCATAATGTAAGTGCTGCATTGACCGTATCGTCCATGTCAGCGTATGCGTATTGCGCCAACCGTCCGCCGAACAGAACGTTAGGGAGTTGTTGGGCCAGCTCTTTATACTTCTGATATATTTCAGTGTTTCGTTTGTCATTGACGGGATAATAAGGCTCTTTGCCCGGTTGGAAATCGTCAGGATACTCATAAGTAATGACAGTGACGGGCTGTGTGCCGTATTCAAAATGCTTATGTTCGATGATGCGTGTGTAGGGAACTTCGCGTTCGGTATAATTCACCACTGCATTGCCTTGGAAGTCTTCCGTGTCCAACAGTTGATGGTCGAAACGCAGGCTTCTGTACTCCAGACGGCCGCAACAGAAATCAAAATACTCGTCGATACATCCGGTGAAGAGCACTTTGTCTGCCAATGCATTTAACTCTTCGCGATGCTCGAAGTAGTTTGTGCCCGGGCGCACGTCAATACCTTCCAGCAGGGCATCAATCAATACATTGTATCCGCCTTTGGGGATGCCCTGATAAGCATCGTTGAAATAATTATTATCATATACAAAGCGGAAAGGGATACGTCTGATGATGAATGCAGGTAATTCGGTGGCCGCCCTGCCCCATTGTTTCTCTGTATACCCTTTTATCAGACAGCGGTAAATGTCTTTTCCGCACAGTTTCAAAGCCTGTTCTTCCAGATTGGCAGGCTCGGTGATATGGGCAAACTCCCGGCGTTGCTCTTCTATCTTCTCCTTCGCTTCTGCCGGGGTTTTTACTCCCCATAGCTGATAGAAAGTATTCATATTGAAAGGAAGATTGTATAATTTATCTCCGAAACGAGCCAAAGGAGAATTGGTGTATCGGTTGAACTCCACAAAGCTGTTCACATAATCCCATACTTCTTTATTGTCTGTGTGGAAAATGTGCGCGCCGTATTTGTGTACATGTATGCTTTCCACGTCTTCGCAGTATAAGTTGCCTCCGCATTGGCCGCGCTTGTCAATGACAAGGCAACGCTTGCCGGCACATCGGGCTTCGTGTGCGAATACGGCTCCGAACAATCCGGCGCCTACTATTAAATAATCATACTCCTTCATTGTCACTTCTTTTCTTTTTCTTCTTGTTGTCTTCTTATCCACTCTTCTTTGGTACGTTTCCAGCGTTTGTGGCTCCATAACCAATATTGAGGCACTGCGCTTATCATACGTTCCAAGTTATGGATATACATATCTGTCAGTTGGAAATCGGGCACAGCTTTGGCGTTATCGGTCAGTTGTTTGAACTCGCAATGGTAATATCCTCTCTTTATCCGTTTCACATCGGCATAATAAATCAAGGCATCTACCTGTTTACCTATTTTCTCCGTTCCGATGAATACCGGAGTTTCACGATGGAAGAAGTCTGTCCAATGGTGGATGCTGTTCCACTTCGGAGCTTGGTCGGAGATAAAGCCGATGATTGTTTTCTGCTTGGCGCGTTTCAATTCGATGATTCGGCGGAGCGTCTCCTTCATCGAGATGCATTCGCCGCCGAACTGGTTGCGCAGGCGAAGGAAGAGCCGGTCGAAGGCTTTGTTGTATAGCGGGTGGTATATTTGTCCGCACAGTATATCTTCCGGTACCCAATAGGGCAGAGAGGCAATCCATTCCCAGTTACAATAATGTCCCAAATAAATAAAGCAGAAGTTCTTATTCTCTTCTTCCAGTTTCTTTACTATCTCGTCTATTCCTCCGAAAGTCATCCTTCGCTTTAATTGTTTTTTCGAGATAGAAAACAACTTGATTGTCTCTATCATATAATCGCAAAAGAAGTGATAATATTGCTTCTCGATACGGATAAGTTCTTTTTCATTCTTATCGGGGAAAGAGCCGGTGAGGTTTTGCCGAACCACCTTACGTCGATAGCGAATACAGTAATAGAGCGGATAGTAGAGTACATCGGAAAAAATATATAAGAAGCGTAATGGTAAAAGCGAAAGCAAGTACCAAAATAAAAATACAATATAATATACTACCTTCATTGTCTGTTACTTTTTTATTCCGATTAATGCCTGAAGCCTGCGTTTTCTTCGTCGTTTCTGTTCAAACTGGAGAAGGAATTGAAATACTTCCAAAGCACATTCTCTTGGAGGCCATCCTCTTAAATTGGCATATTGCATTACCACATATCGCAGGAGTGCTTTGCTGTGTGTGAGACGCTTCAAGTTCTCCAGACACTCTTTTCGGGTGAGAGCACATTTAAACTTGGAACGGTTGGTATCAATTAAAGTGAAATGATAATGACCGTCGTTGTCTGTGCAATAAAGTATGTTGGTCAGGTTTAAGTCGCCATGTAATACTCCTTTTTCGTGCAATTGCACCATGAACGCAGCCAACTCGTTTGCGGCATGTTTGTCGAACCGGCGTTGCCACAGCACTTTGGACAGGGGAGGGAAGTCGCATTGGGTAGAGATAAAATATCCGTCCAGAAACAATCCTCCTCTTTTCTTTTCAATATAAGCCACTTCGTGCGGGGTGTCAAATCCTCTCTTGCGCAGCATGCCGGCAAAAAGGTAAGCCCGTTCCGTTTTGCTTTTCTTGAAAAAAGTGTAAACAATCCGTTGAATGATATTAGGTTGCTTATATTTTTTTACTACCAACCATTCGTTCTTCACCCGATAACGTCTGACTTCGTTTCTACCTTCATACAGCAGCTCTCCTTCTTGTGCGAAATGTTGGGGTAGCTGCTTGATAAAATCGGCAGTCTGCATAAAATCGGGATGAATTACAATTTTCATAGAGTATGGTTTATTCTTTTTTTAAACGATAACCTGTTCAATACGGTGCACTACCATTTCGGGAGTGATTCCTTGCAGACATGCATAGTCCTTGCGCCAACAGGGTTTATTCCCGAAAATGGAACAGGGGCGGCATGGTAAATCCACCTGTACGGCGTTGTCGGGCAATTGTTTCCATCCCATGAATCCGGCGTATGGATGTGTGGCACCCCAAATGGAGACCACCGGAATGTTTACCAATGATGCCAGATGCATATTGGCAGAGTCCATAGACAACATAACGTCCAGATGGCTCATAAGTGCCAGTTCCGAGTTCAGTGTCAGTTTACCTGCCGTGGATATAACGTTGGGATATTGACGTTCCCATTTTGCCAGTACTTCAATCTCTTTGGCTCCTCCTCCGAACAGCAGGATTTTCGTATTCTTGCGTTCAGACAGCAAGCTGATTACCTGCTCTTGCTTGGATAAGGGATAAATCTTGCCTACATGGGCGGCAAACGGAGCAATGCCAATCCATTTGTCCGTGCCTTTGTCGCCCGTCAGCGGCTGCATGCACGAGATATTTCCCTTGCCCTTGCCGAAAAGCGATTGGAAATTTAATTTTACCGGATAACCTATATTCCGGAATACCTCGGCATATCGTTGGAATGACGACTTTTGCCATTCCATTACTTTGTTTCTGGCACGTACCAATTTCCTTTTTCCACTGCGTCCCTTGTCCAGATGCGCTACCTTCACGCCGGCCAGTCTGAATCTTATTCGCAGATATTTACTGCGCAATACATCATGGAAATCCGCTACGGCGTCGAAATGCTCTTTCTTCAGATCCTTGTATATCCATTCCAATCCCATGATTCCTGCATGCTCTCCCTTTAAATCCACTCCATGGAAAGTGATATTGGGAGGTAATCCGTCAAACAAAGGTGCAAGCGTATTGCGGCTCAACACTGTAATTTGGTGTTGAGGATACTGAACGGCAAACGAATAAATCACCGGAATGGTCATCGCCACATCGCCGATTGCAGAAAAACGGATTACCAGAATCTTAGCCATGAGGAGATAATTTATTTCTTTCCGTACAAAACGGGATTCAATGCCGGATCGTTATACATCTTCATCTGCTTATATACTTTCATATATTTGCGTCCCGCTTCGATATCGGCTATCAATTGGTCAATGGCAGATGAGAGATCTTTTTGCTGTTCAAGCAGGATGTTCAGTTTCTTTTCACATTGTGCGTGATGCTCGGGAGACACGTCGGTGCGCTCCACTTCCTGACGCATGTGATAGATTTTCAGTGCAAGGATAGAAAGCCGGTCGATGGCCCATGCAGGACTTTCGGTGTTAATCGTTGCATCGGGCTGTATTTTTACATCTTTATATTTGTCAAGGAAATAGCTGTCAATCAGTTCCACCAAATCAGTACGGTCTTGATTGGACTTGTCGATACGGCGTTTCAGTGCCAATGCTTCCACCGGGTCAATCTGCGGGTCGCGAATAATGTCTTCAAAGTGCCATTGTACTGTGTCAATCCAGTTTTTCAGATAAAGATAATACTCGATGCTTTTCACTTCGTATGGATTGTTGATGGGAGTATCAACATTATCTGTCTTGTGATAGTCATTGATAGACTGCACAAAAATGGGCTTGCATAGTTCTGTAAAACTCATACCTTGTTCGTTTTAAAATTATTGGAAAGACAAATCTATGCAAACTTTTCTAATCAACCAATTATTATTCGGTAAAAGTGCCTACCTTTGCCCTAATCCTAGTTTTTTTAGAAGATGAAAGTAATTGTAGACAATAAAATCCCCTATATTAAAGAAGCTGTAGGGCAGATAGCCGATGAGGTGGTATATTTGCCGGGTGCTGCTTTTACCCCTCGGGACGTGAAAGATGCCGATGCTTTAATTATCCGTACACGTACCTGTTGTAACCGCGAATTGCTGGAGGGCAGTTCTGTGAAATTTATTGCGACGGCAACGATTGGTTTTGACCATATCGATGTGGATTATTGCCGTGAGGCGGGTATCGCATGGAGCAATTGTCCCGGATGCAATGCCGGTGGAGTGGAGCAATATGTGCACGCTGCACTTCTGCTGCTCAAGCGCCTGCGCGGAATGAAACCGGAAGATACGTGTATGGGCATTGTGGGAGTAGGCCATGTAGGTAGCCGCATCCGGCGAATGGCTGAGGCTTTGGGAATGAATGTGTTGCTGAACGACCCTCCCCGTGAGGACAACGGTGAGCAGGGTTTCACCGATTTGCAGACTTTGATGCGCAAATGTGATATTATCACTTTCCATACTCCTTTATATCGCACGGGGATGTATAAGACTTTCCATTTGGCGGATGCTTCGTTTTTTGCCTCTTTGCAACGTCGCCCTGTGATAATAAATACTTGTCGCGGAGAGGTCATTGACACTCCGGCACTGCTGAGTGCCTTGAAAACAGGGCAGATAAGCGATGCGATAATCGATACTTGGGAGCATGAGCCCGATATAGACCGTGAGCTGTTGCAAGCCGTCTTTTTGGGGACACCTCACATAGCCGGTTATTCTGCCGACGGGAAGGCGAATGCCACCCGCATGGCTTTGGAAGCAGTTTGTCGCTTTTTCCATATAGATGCTTCATTCAAGATTGTTCCTCCAGACATGCCGCCTATGACTTTGTCGGCTGATAAAGAGGAAGCTTTCTTACAGGTTTATAATCCGCAGCGGGATAGTGATTGGCTGAAGCAACGGCCGGAAGAGTTTGAACAGTTCAGAGGGAATTATCCGGTGAGAAGAGAGCTTTTATGACTATAAAGGCTTGAATGTGAGAAGGAATTGTTTATCTTTATGCGTTATCTGTTAAAACAATGAGTTATGGGCAACAAGTTATATCCTATTCTGCATATTGACTTGATTCAGAATCGACCAATCCTATTCCGGTGATTTATCAAAGCGGATATTTGACTATTAAAGGGTATGACGAGCATTTTGGCATTTACCGTTTAGGTTTTCCAAACCGTGAGGTAGAAGTTGGTGATTATGATTCTTTTTTTCGTCGTTTGCAGAGTTGCTTTGCAGATACTCCTTATAAGATGGTGCGTGAATTGGAACTTCATTGTCAAAACATTCTTTTTATTGTCTTCAAGCTGGTAGGCTTTTATGTAAAAGTGGAATATCACACCGTGAGGGGGCGTGTGGATTTAGTGTTACAGACAGACCGTTTTATTTATGTAATGGAGTTTAAACTGGATGGAACGGCAGAAGAAGCATTGCGACAGATTAATGAAAAGCGTTATGCACCACCTTTTGAACTTGACGGCCGTAAACTGTTTAAAGTAGGAGTTAACTTCAGTGCGGAGACGAGGAATATAGAGAAGTGGATAGTGGAAGAGTAAAAAATCCCCGACTTATCACAAGCCGGGGATTTTAGTTTTTAAAGTTTTTCTATTATATAAGCTCCCTCATGCATGAGGGAGAACTTATTCTAGAGTTTGAATTGACTGTTGTTTCAATTACTTACGGGGAGCAACAGTCATCTTCAATGAGATGACAACTTCGTGTCCGTAAGAATCAACACAAGTCACAGTTAATGTAGAAGGAACATTTTCCTTCGGATTAGAACCAAGGTCTGTCTTGATTGCTGTGAACTTCAAGTCAGTGCTTACTGAGAAGTAGTCTTCTTTCTGAGTTGCATCAGAAACTAATTTAGCACTCTTAATAACCAAACTTTCTTCGTAAGGTTTGCTCAACAGTTTAGAGAATGTTCCGTCAATAGCATTCTGACCAAAGATAAAGTTGTTGTATGCTATTTCAGAATTGCTACCGTAAACCAGAGTAGTAGAAGGCAATTCGTATTTGTAATTACCCTTACCGTCTTTCTCTGCGTAATTAGTTCCATCAATAGTACCTACTTGGTCGTTAGTAGCCCAATTCCAAGTATGCACTTCCTTCTTGTAGAAGCAGCAATAAACTGTTTTGATTTCAGCTGCTTTAATGACTACAGGAATATAATTACCTTTTTCATCTTTCTTAGAAGATATTTCTCCATAGTTATAAGAAACTACAGTAGCATGCTCTGTTTTGTTGTCGATGAATTCGGTTTGTACATCAATCGATTCATTACCTTTTTTAGTCTGTGATTCGAGTGCATTATTAGCATTTCTCTGAGATTCTGCCAATACTACTTGATATTGAGACTGAACACCATCACCGAAGTTGATAAAGTTTTCGATAGGCATAGTACCATTGACCGCCTGTTCAGCTTTCCAGTTATTAGCAATCAGATAGCAATTGTAAACACCATCAATTACTTGTTTATCTTTGAATGAGAATCCTGCAGGCAGTTCTTTTGGTAACTCTTTAGTCATTGATACATTCAATGTAGCTAATACGAAACCATCTTCATTCTTAATAGTCAAAGTACCGGAATAAGTCTTCTCATCTTCGTACATAGACCATTTTGTTGCAGTCGGTCTAGTATATATTTTGGCAATCTTGCTGAAATCAACTTTATCGAGAGTAGCGTTCAACATACTATTGGTGTCATAAATTACATGACCTTCTGCGTCTTCGAAGTATGCGTTAAATATAGGTGATTCACCTAATGCTTCAAGCTTGTCAGTAGTCCATGTTGCAGAGAATGGTTTGGTTAATGCACTCAACTTAATAGTTTCTTTTGCTGATTGAGTCATGTCTACGAGAATAGAAGCATCAGAAGACGGAATGATGGTTGTGTTGACTGCATCCCAAGCTGTTGCTTTATCTCCTATCTTAACATAGAATGCTTTACCATCGGGATCAACCAAAGTACCATCGAAGTTTACAGCATAAACGCGGAAACCGATAATATCATCAATGGCTTTTTCACTGTCAATAGTAATTTCTGTAGAAGTTCCTTCAACTACGGTATTCAAACCTGTATAAGTATAGCTGTTCCATGCGTTCAATTCTGACGGAGCTGATTCAACAGCATTTTGCTTATCCAATACAACATAGATAGCTCTGATGTTTGTAGGAGCAACTACTTCATCGTTAGAAGAAGACAGAGCAATTTTTAAAGCTTGTCCTTGCACTGCAGGGTATAATAATTTGCGAGAACGGTCATCGCCTTTTTTTGTATTTTTTTCTGTTGGTTTTACAGCTGCTTCATTTATCCATTCTAATTCGTTATAATTAATAGTAGCTGTTTGTTCTTTCAAACTCAAACTAGTATTACTAAAACGGTTGTTGATTTCAGCTACATTCTTAGTATCAACAAAATAGTTCAATTTATTAGCTCCTTCAAATTCTTTCCAACCTAAAGTCAGATCATAAGAAGAAGTTACATATCTTGTTTCTGAAGTGCTTAAAGTATTGTTTACTTGTGCGGCGAACAAGATTTTTTTACCCTCATTGCTGGTAGCTGCATCGAAAGCTTTTCCGTCGCCGTAGTTCTTTAGTTGAACAGTTACGTTCCACAAACCGCTTTCGTTGGCAGCGCGGCTCAACAGTACCTCAGACTTTTCAACTTTTACTACTTCCAAGATTCCGTCCAAATTTTCACCCTGGCTGTTTACCAAAGAAATCATGTCCGGTGTCAGAACAGCGTTGGTAGGAGAAACACGAACCAAGAATTGTCCCGGAGTTTGAACTTCAGCATCTTTTGTAAAGGTAATCTTGTTGCTAATGCCTTCGCTGAATACATTTTCTTGTTCGATAGCTGTACTCAGCATGATAGGAGCAAAACCACTTTCCTGATCAATAGCATAAGATTTAACTAATTCTACGCTGGTTACCAAATCTGCAATTTTGCCAACAAGACCTTCTACTTCGCCGATTAACTCTTCCATCTCGCCACGGAATTTATCGATGTCTTCGTTTACAGCATCTTTCAGTTCCTTTTTCAATGCTTCAACATCGATAGTAGCTTTTTCCAATGCTTCGATACGTTTTGTCAGGTCAGCGATTTCATCAGCGTTTCCACCTGCTTCTGCTTTTTTCAAAGCTTCTTCGGCTGTTGCTTTAGCAGCGTCAATGGCAGCTTGCATCTGAGCTAATTTGGCTTCCATATCTTCTTTGGTTGCCAGCTTGTCAATTTGTCCCTGCAAGTTATCGATGTCATCATCGTAGTCTTTACAAGACACAAATGTTCCTGTTGACGAAACCATTAAGGCTCCGAACAGGATTGCACTTAAAAACTTTTTGTTCATAATAAAAACTTTAAATTTATAAATTTAAAAACTAAAATTGGTTATACATAATCTATTGGTTATGAGAGATGTACTCTCTCTTCTCATGCAAAAGATAACGTTTGGGAGATACGCCTGCCAACTTACTGAATGAGGCATAAAAGGCACTTCGCGACAGGAATCCGCAACGTTGAGGCAATTCCTCCAGCGGACACTTGCCCGAGCGAAGCAGTTCCTTGGCATATTCCACCCGATATGTGTTCACCAAATCTTTCAAGTGGCAACCGAAATAGCGGTTTATCACGTTGGATAGATAAGTTTGGTTCGTTTCAATCATCTCGCTCAATTTTTTCAAAGAGAGCTTTGGGTCGAGGAATACCTGGCGCACTTCCAAATAGTACAATACATATTTATATATCTCACAATCGACTCTTCTTACTTTTTCTACTCCCTGATTTGCGAATTTTTGCTCCCAATAAAGATGAGCTGTTTTGAAAAGCAGATTTTTCTGCCTTTCGGAAGTAAAGGTGCGCTTGTCGCGGTGTAGAAACAGATAGTCCATTGTATTCTATTTTTATCACCTCATTACGAGAGAAATACGCATATTTTCACCCTTTTCTAAAGAGTTAAAATCGGTAGATCTCTTAGTAAGAGATACACAGTACTATGTTAATAAGATGAAAACCAATAGATTAAGTCTCATTAAAAAAGCCCTATAATTCATGACTAAAGATATTTTTGCATTTGTCTTATGAATTTTCTTCTCAAAAAGTTTTAATTATCAAAACTTTGTGTAAATTTGCAGCGAAAAGTGTATCTCTTACTAAGAGATCTACCGATTTCTTCTTTTCTCATGAAAATATATATTTCACATTATCAGGTTATTACTACCCGTTTGATACGTATTTATTCCCTATCTCGTGAGTATTAAAAAGTGCAAAACAATTTTTTCAAGAGCACTCGGGCATTTTTTGAAAAGACTTAATTGTTTTTGAGAAGGATTTAAAGCTTTTTCAAAGAGTGATAGCTCATCTCGAAAAGCATATTGCGATTGCTTAACCTCGGTCTTGGTTAACGGAGATTTTACTTTCATTAATTAAAGAAAAGGCGGAAACATTGTCTTCGTTTTATATCCAACTTGAGAATCTTAACAGATGTCAACGTATCGTAATGAAAAGACCTTGAGGTTTTAAAAAAAGACCAAAGAGTTTCTGAGAAAGACTTAAGTGTTTTAGAAAAAGACCTTGGTCTTTTTTCTAAGACGTTTCGACCTATTTATTTCACTTGTTCCTCGTATTTTTGTATCTTACTTATTTCCTTTCACGCTAACGTTTTGTGTAGCAACAGGTTGACTTCATGATATGTGTGAAACCTACTTTCAACTAATCTTGTTGAGGCTGTTTTTAACCGAGGCAATATAGGAAAGATTATAAGTCTGAATCAGCCGATATGCAATGCCAGCAATACCGTCAGTGGCAAATAATCTTTTAGGTCTTCTCTCAATAATTTCAGAGCCTGCTGAATGCGGTAGTCTATTGTCTTGGGGGATACATTATAAGTAACGGCGATATCTTTATAGCTCATGCCTTTAAAGCGATGCATAATGAATGCCGTTTGATAGGATTCGGGTAATGCGGCTATTGCCTTTTCAATTCTTTTGGTCAGTTCTTTTATTTGATAGTAATTCACATCTTCCGGCATTTCCTGATTCTTGGTATAGAAAACTGCTTCTGCCCGGTTGATGATTTCTTTCTTGGCTATCAGATTCAATGCCCGGTGGTAGGTCATTTTAAAAAGATATTGGCTAAGGGAAGATTCGATTATTAGCTCCGAATGTTTTTCCCATATCCAAAGCATGATCTCCTGAACAATTTCTTCCGCATCTTCCAGCTCAACAAAGCGGCGGGCATAAGCGCATAACATCGGATAATACTTCCTGAACAGACTGTCGAATGCTTGTTGTTCCCCCTTTCGGAGGGAACTCAATAGAGCCATATCTTCCATATTTCTGTCTGTTTTCATCTTGATTATTCCTCGTTAACTCGTCTGCAAAGATAAGTTTTTCATTTATGCTTTTAATACTAAAACATCTTTTTTCAAAAAAATACCATTTTTTGTTTAGGAATCTTTCTTCGGGGTTTGTCTTAATAATAAATGAGCTCTCAAAAATGACAGATACAGATAATACATATAACAACATAGAGGAGCTGTTGCCTCGTTTCTGTGAAGGAATGACAACAGCGGCAGAAAGTCGGTTGGTGGAAGAATGGATAGAACAAGATGAATCTCATCGTAAAATAATGAATCAGATTCATGCGCTTTATCTGGCCACCGATACATTGCATGTGATGAAAAGTGTAGATACGGAAAAGGCATTAAGGAAGGTAAAAGGTAGGATGAACAAAAAAAGAATCTCTTGGTGGGAATGGACACAACGAATAGCTGCGATGTTGTCCATCCCGCTATTGATTGCTGTTTTGTGGATGTATCAGGATAAGGATGAGCAGCAGGAGGTGGCTCAAATGGTTGAAATAAAGACAAATCCGGGAATGACTACCTCGGTTGTATTGCCCGATAACACTGTTGTTTATTTGAATTCTGAGTCTTCATTGCGTTATCCTTCCCGATTTGTGGGCGAAAGCCGTGAGGTGGAATTGATTGGTGAGGCTTATTTTGATGTGACGAAGGATGAGGAAAGACGTTTTGTGGTTTCTACTGCACATCAGTCACAAATAGAAGTATACGGAACCGGTTTTAATGTGGAAGCTTATGCTGCCGATGGTCGGATATCGACTACACTGGTGGAAGGCAGTGTCGGCTTTTTCTTTAAAGATAAAGCAGGAGAAGCTAAAATGATAAAGTTGAAACCTTATCATAAGCTGGTGTATACTCCGGAATCGGGTGAGACGAAAATGTTTGCTACTTCTTGCGAATCGGAGATTGCTTGGAAAGATGGTAAAATAGTATTTAAAAATACCTCTATGGAGGATATTCTCCATATGTTAGGCAAACGTTATAATGTAGACTTTGTTGTGAAGAGTAATCGTATTAAGGAGTATTCGTTTACAGGAACATTCTCTACACAGCGTTTGGAACGTATCTTGGAATATTTTAAAATCTCGTCCAAAATAAATTGGCGTTATTTGGACAGTGATGAAATTTCCGATAAGAAACAGCGGATAGAGATATATTAAATAAAACCTTATTAACCTTTTAGAAAATATTATGAAACAGAAAAGAGCGCCTTAAAACAAAAAACATGCGGAAGATATTGGCGTATCTACCGCATGGAAAAATGAAAACTTTTTAAAGCTTGTTTGGCGACAAGCTAAGATAACATTTTTATTAACCTCAGTCTTTACAAAATTATGCAAAATCCTTTTAGCATCCAAGTATTCTGGATGATAAAGTCGTTATGGCTATCATTTAACAAAATCCCTTTGTTTATGAGACTATGTGTTCTATTTCTTGCCTGCTCATTGAGCTTGACTCATGCAGCAGAAACGTATGCGCAAAAAACAAAAATCAGCATTGATGCTAGTAATCAAACAGTTGAAACAGTATTGAATCAGATTAAGGCAAAAACCGGTTTTGATTTCTTTTTCAATAATAAACATGTAGACTTGAATCGTCGTGTGTCTGTTTCGGCTAATCAAGGAAATGTGTTTGAAGTTCTGGAGAAGGTATTTGCCGGAACGAATGTTACTTATTCTGTTTTAGATAAAAAAATAATTCTTTCTACAGAAGGAACTAAAGCTGTTAAACAGGCTTCTACAGTGGTAAGTGGTACGGTACTGGATGCGACAGGTGAACCTATTATCGGTGCCAGTGTAGTAGAAAAAGGTACAACAAACGGTACTGTTACCGATATGGATGGTAAATTTACTTTGACTGTAAGTTCGGCTAAAGCGGAATTGGAAGTTTCTTATATTGGTTATAAGACACAGACTTTGAAATCTCAGGCCGGCAAGCCATTGTCTGTTACTATGAGTGAAGATACGGAAATGTTGGATGAAGTTATTGTTGTCGGTTATGGTACAATGAAGAAAAAAGACTTAACCGGTGCTGTTGCATCTGTGAAGATGGACGATGCTCCTGTGGGTACGGTATCTACTATCAGTCACGCTTTGGCAGGTAAGGCAGCCGGTTTGCAAGTAAATATGGTAAGTGCACAGCCGGGTAGTGGTTCTAACTTCCGCATCCGTGGTGCTGCTTCTGTCAATGCCGGTAACGATCCGTTGGTGATTATCGATGGTTTTCCGGTAAATCCGACTTCGGACGATGCTATTAAAACGGGTAAATATGATGCGGGTAGTTCGGATAATATTTTGGCTTCTATCAACCCGAATGATATTGAGTCTATCGAGGTCTTGAAGGATGCCAGCTCTACAGCTATTTATGGTGCACGTGCCGGTAATGGTGTAATCATCATCACTACTAAAAAGGGTAAAACAGGTGCTCCGAAAGTGACTTATTCCGGTACGGCTACTGTTCAGACACTGGCAAGTGATTATGATATGTTGGGTGCTCAAGACTTTATGATACAATCCAATCGCTATGCCAAGGAAGAATGGATGAGAGCGAACGGTATCGGTGTATATGGTGGAAAAACCGAAGGTGAGGCTTCTACTGCTTATAAGCCTTATTATACAGATGCTCAAATCAATGCTCCTGCCCATAATACAGATTGGTTTGACGAAATTACCCGTACAGGTTTTCAGACTCAACATAATATATCTGTTACAGGCGGTACTGAATCAACCAAATATCTGGTTTCAGGAAACTTCTTCAAGCAGAACGGTGTAGTGAAGAATAATGATATGGAACGCTATACGGGTCGTATTAATTTGGAACAGAAGGTTAGTAAGTATGTTAATTTAGGTGTTAACATGACTTTGTCCAGAAATCAAACCAATAACGTGCCTTTAGGTTCGGGACAGAATGAGAATGCAAGTATTATGGTGGCTGCTGCACAGTTTAATCCGCTGTTACCGATCAAAGATGAAAACGGGGATTACACATTGAACTCTCAGGCTGCTTTCTTGCCTAATCCGGTATCATTGCTGGAAATCACAGACAAAACAATGAAAGAAAGATTGCTTGCTACTGCGTTTGTTGAAGTGAAGCCTATTCAGGATTTGACTTTGAAGGCTAATTTCGGTATTGACCGTAACTACCAGAAGCGTAGTGTTTATATGCCCAAGACTACTTTGTATGGTCAGAAGAAAGGCGGACAAGCCGATATTGCTCAATATGACAAATCGGATTATTTGATGGAACTTACTGCTAATTATACCAAGAGATTGGGAGATCATAATTTTAGTGTTTTGGCAGGTTATTCATTCCAACGTTTTACAGATGAGTCATTGTATGCCGGCAACAGCCAGTTCTTGATTGACGGTTTCTTATATAATAATTTGGGAGCCGGAGCTTATCCGAAACCTTCTGTGGGCTCTTCGGCCTCAAAAGATGAAATGGCATCTTTCTTTGGTCGTGTAAATTATTCATATAAAGATCGTTATTTGCTGACTGCTACGTTGCGTGCCGATGGAGCTTCCAACTTTGCAGAAAATAATCGTTGGGGGTATTTCCCGTCGGTAGCTTTGGGCTGGAGATTTACCGAAGAAGAGTTTATGAAACCGATGACTTCTGTTCTTTCTAATGGTAAATTACGTGTCAGTTTCGGTCAGACCGGTAACTCTAATATCGGTAACCGTGCTATCAGTTACTATCAGACCGGTAATAACAATGAATTCGGTGGCACAGAGTCTATTGGCGTGTATTTGAGTCAGATGGGTAATCCTGATTTGAAGTGGGAAACTACTACAGAATGGAATGTTGGTCTTGATTTGGGATTCTTCAATAACCGCTTGAATGTAACTGCTGAATATTTCCGTAAGGTAGTTTCCGATTTGCTGGCTGAACGTAGTTTGCTCACTTTTAATGAGGCAGATAAAATTGCCGCCAATATAGGTAAAACCCAAAGTCAGGGATTTGAATTGACAATAAACACTACTAACTTTAACTCAAAGGATTTTAGTTGGAATACAGACTTTACTTTCTCATTCTATCGTGATAAATGGAATACTCGTGATGCAAGCTGGAAGCCTGCTGCTTATTCACAGTATAATGCTCCTATCCGTTATATGTACGGATATCTTTCAGACGGTTTGATTCAGCCCGGAGAAACAGTAGACTATATGCCGGGTTCACTGCCGGGACAGGTAAAGATTAAAGATATTAATGGTTATGTATATAATGAGGATGGTTCTGTTCAGGTAGATAAACACGGTATTCCTTTGAAGTCCGGTAAACCTGATGGTAAATTGGATGATGCCGACAAAGTAATATACGGAAGTTCGGACCCGGGTTATTTGATGGGATTGAATAACACTATCCGTTATAAGAACTTTGATTTTAATATTTATTTCTATGGACAATTCAATGTCTTGAATGCCGGCTCTTATAAAGACCTTTGGTTAACAGGTGCTGACGGTATGACAGGTATTGTAAATATGTATCGTGGCTACAATATGCCTACCAGTGCAGCGGAAGTATGGACACATGATAATCAGTCTGCTTCTCGTCCCGGTTATTTCCAGAACAAGAGTACTTGGGGAATTGGTGACTATTATCTGCAAAAAAGCTGGTTTGTACGTTGCCGTAATATAACTGTGGGTTATACTATCCCGGTTAAAAAGGCATTGTCGAGCATTCGTGTTTATGCAGATATCAATAATCCGTTTACTATTACTCCGTATGACGGTCTCGACCTTGAGACAGATAATTCTGTTTGGGCATATCCTAACGTACGAAGCTTTAGCTTAGGATTGGATATTACATTTTAATAACCTATAAAAGATAAGATTGAAATGAAAAAGATATTATCAATATTTTCCGTAGTATTGGCTGCGACTGCATTTTGTCCTTCTTGCACTAATCTGGAGTCTGAAATGTATAATGTGATTAATCCCGGTATATTTCCTAAAAATGAAGAAGATGCGAAGGCTTTGGTGACTTCTGCCGCTTATGCTCCTTTCCGTTCGAACTGGTATAGTGGATTGTATGCTTCTTCGCAGGGAGGTATTCATGTCATCAGTGATATGAGTACTGATATCGGTGATTGTCAGTGGGATGATGCAGTTTGGCCGGATATGATTCAGATGAATTTTACAGCCAATTCCGGTGGGCTGACTACTACTTACAGTACTTATATCCGCGATATAAGTAAAATGACTTTAACTATGGAGCGTATTGTCAACGTTCCCATGAATGAGGAAGTGAAAGCACGTTTGGATGCAGAATTGCATTGTGGACGTGGATGGTTGGCTTATATCCTTTATGATATGTATGGTCCTATTCAGATTGCTTCTTTGGATTTGTTGAATAATCCATTGTCTGATGAAGTAGCTCCTCGTGTATCGCGGGAGGAAATGGTGAAATTCATTGAAGATGATTTGAAGGCTGCCATTGCTGTTCTTCCGGCAACTTATAAAGTATCGGATACGAATTATGGCCGCTTTACCAAAGGGTTGGCCTATACTGTATTGATGAAACTTTATATGCATGAACAGAATTGGGCAAAAGCTGTAGAATGTGGTCGTGAATTGATGAAGCCGGAATATGGTTATAGGTTGATGGATAACTATAAGGATATTTTTACATTGGAGAATGAAGGCAATGCTGAAACAATTTGGGCATGTGTTTGCAGTCGCAGTGTGAATCAGCAGATGTGGCTGGCTCATGTTATTTCCAGCGAGTACCCGACTAAAAATCCAAATATCCAGAAATGGGGCGGCTATCGTGTTCTTTGGGATTTTTATCATACTTTCGATTCGGCTGACAAGCGTTTGGAAGTATTGGTAGGCGACTTTGTTGCAGAAGACGGAACTCACTATAATGAAGAAAATCCCGGTTCTGTATTGATAAAAGGCGCAATGCCTGTTAAGTATGGTGAAGATCCTGATGCTACCGGCGAAGAAAGTCAGGTTGACTGGATTGTATACCGTTATGCCGATGTGCTTACTTTGTTGGCTGAGGCGATTGTTCGCGAAGGTAATACTGTGACTCCGGAAGCTGTAGAACTGCTGAATATGGTACATACACGTGCCGGACTTCCTGCTTACACTATGGCTGACTTTGCCGGAGCTGATGCCTTCCTTGAAGCGGTGCTGACAGAGCGCGGACATGAATTATGGTTTGAAGGTGTTCGCCGTTCGGATTTGATTCGTTATGGAAGATATATTGAGTATGCTCGCAAATACAAACAGTCGCCCACAGCACAGGATTATATGACCCTGATGCCGCTGCCGCAAAGTGTAATAGACGAGAGTAAAGGTAAGATTATCCAAAATCCCGGATACTGATAATTAAGATAAAGAGGCTGCTGGGAAAATAAATCCGGCAGCCTTTTTTAGAACTATATCTTTTATTTATACCTTTGACTCTCTAATCTAATATCTCATTATTATGAAACAGCGTTTGTTGGCTTTGGATGTGCTTCGCGGACTGACGATAGGAGGCATGATACTGGTGAACAGTCCCGGAACATGGAGTTATGTTTATCCCCCTTTATTACATTCTTCCTGGAATGGTTTGACGATGGCGGACGTCATTTATCCTTTGTTTATGTTTATGATGGGAATGTCCATGTATATTTCTCTGAAGAAATTCTCCTTTACTTTGGATAAGGCGTTATTTCTGAAAATTATTCGTCGTACTTTTCTTATTTTTATTATCGGTACATTTATTTATGGTACCGCTACTTTTCTGGGCACATTGCGTGAGGCATCTTTGCAACCCGATTTTGTTGGCAGCCCTTGGAAGGCGGCTTTTGCATCGCTGGCTCATGTACGCATATTGGGTGTGTTGCAACGCCTTGCATTGTGTTATGGAATAGGCTCATTGCTGGTCACTACGGTCCGCCATCGTTATATCCCTTATCTGGTGGCAGTCATTTTGATTGTATATTATGGAATCTTGTTGGTCGGCAATGGATTTGTATACGGCCCGGAGAATATTCTTTCTCATGTGGATAAGTCTGTATTGGGGTTATCACACATGTATAATGACCGGGGAATAGACCCGGAGGGAGTGTTGAGTACGATTCCTTCTATTGCCCAAGTTCTGATAGGTTTCTGGTTTGGAAAGATTTGCATGGAGACCCCCGATATGAAAGATAAGTTGAACCGTTTGTTCCTTTATGGAGCTATGGGGCTGATAGCGGGCTTTCTGCTACAGGATGTATGTCCTCTGAACAAAAAGGTGTGGTCGCCTACATTTGTGTTGGTTACTTGCGGTTTTTCTGCTCTTCTTTTGTCTATTCTGCTGTGGTATATCGATGTGACGAAGAAATATCAGAGGACTTGGATTTTTGCCATATTTGGTGTAAATCCGTTGTTTTGCTATGTACTTAGTGAGATATTATATATATTAGCTGACAGTTTACCACTGCAAGAACAGAATATGCACGACATTATATATGCCGGTTTATCCGGTTGGTTGGGTGATAATGCCTTTACTTCATTTGTCTATGCTTTTCTTTTTGTGGGAGTTGTATGGTTGGTCGGAGCATATTTATATAAAAAGAAGATTTATATAAAGATCTGATGGAATTAATAAAGCATTCATTAATGGTTGGTTATTGATTATGAATAAATTATTGTTATGTGTGTTAGCTTTGGGCATGTCTTCCATGACTTTTGCCGGTAATGAAAATGTATTTGATCCTCCTGTTATGGGCTGGAGCTCGTGGAATACCTATCGGGTGAATATCAATGAGGCTTTGATAAAGAAGCAGGCCGATGCCATGGTGCAGAAAGGTTTGAAAGATGCAGGTTATAATTATGTCAATGTAGATGACGGATTTTTTGGTTGGCGTGATGAGCACGGCACGATGCAGACTCATCCGGAACGTTTTCCGAACGGACTGAAAGGGGTGGCAGACCATATTCATTCTTTGGGACTGAAAGCCGGTATTTATTCGGATGCCGGAAGCAATACTTGCGGTTCCATTTGGGATAAGGATGTCAACGGAGTAGGTTCGGGCTTGTATGGTCATGAGCATCAGGATGCCGATTTATATTTCAATGAATGGGGGTTCGATTTCATTAAGATAGATTATTGCGGTGCTTCTCAGGAGTTGAGTCTGGATGAGGAAAAACGATATACGGAGATTCGCCGTGCTTTTGATAAAGTGGCGGGTAACCATGTTTCCATTAATGTGTGCCGATGGGCTTTTCCGGGTACATGGGCAAAGAATATCGGCTGCTCTTGGCGTATCAGTAGTGATATCCGCCCGGAATGGGGGTCGGTGAAATATATCATTGATAAGAATCTGTATCTTTCTGCGTATGCCGGAGACGGTCATTATAATGATATGGATATGCTGGAGATTGGCCGTGGACTGAAACCGGAGGAAGAAGAGGTGCACTTCGGTATGTGGTGTATCATGAGTTCTCCCTTGTTGATAGGCTGTGACCTGACAACGATTCCCGAGGCTTCTTTGAAACTCTTGAAGAATAAGGAACTGATTGCCTTAAATCAAGACCCGTTGGGATTACAGGCCTATGTGGTGCAGCATGAGAATAAGGGCTATGTGCTGGTAAAGGATATAGAACAGGAACGCGGCAAAGTGCGTGCGGTGGCTTTGTATAACCCTTCGGACAGTATTTGTGATTTCTCTGTTCCCATGAGTGTTTTGGAAATGGGAGGTAAAGTGAAGATGCGTGATTTGGTGAAGCAAAAAGACCTTAAGGCAGTTCAGGGGACACTGAACCGGCAATTGCCTGCACATAGTGTCCTGATTTTGCGTATGGAAGCAGAGCAGCGTCTTGAACCTGTGCGTTATGAGGCTGAGTGGGCTTATTTGCCTTGTTTTAATGATTTAGGACTGCGCCCGAAAACCATTCTGTATGCACCGATGAAGGAAGCGTCCGGGGGGATGAAGGTCAGCTATCTGGGAGGACGTGCCGAAAACTATGCCGAATGGAATAAAGTATATAGTGAAAAGGGCGGAATGTATGAAATGACCATCCAATATGTGCCTCATGCAGACCGCAAACTGGAAATTAAAGTAAACAATGAAAAGAGTATCCTGCTGAAAGACCTTGCCGGAACCGATGGACAGCAGCTTGCTTCCATAACAGTGCAGGTGCGTTTGAAGCCGGGAAATAATGTAGTCCGTATGGGAAGCCCTTATTGCTGGGCACCCGATATCGACTGCTTTACTCTGAAGAAAATAGAATAATAGGATTTATACCATGAAGAAAAGTTGTTTGATTATAGGAACCTTGTTATGGGGAATGAGTGCTTTTGCACAGACTACAATATGGAAACGCAGTGGATGGGAATGTCGTATTTCGGATAAAGGGACATTGGAGCAGATTGTTTTTAAAGGCAGTCAGCGTAATGATACGGTGCCTTTTTTCCATGATAAGAGTAATATGGGTCCCAGTTTCTACGTCAATATGGGTAACGGGAATATAAAAGCGGACTGGATACCGGATGGATATCGGTCTTACCGTGCAACCATCGATGGTGTAGAGTGCCGTCTTACTTATAAAGAATGGAAAGGACAGCCTGCTATGGAGGTTATATTGGAAAACAAGGGAAATGTTCCTTTTCAACCCGTAAAGGCAGGATTGAAATTGGGGATTGATACTTATATGGATAAGTATCCCGATTGGTTCGGTAAGTATTTTCCAACGCTGATGATGAACGAGAAAACTCATTTCTATGGTTATCTTCAGACTCCGTCGGGACATACATTGGGTGTCGTCTCACCGCAGCCTGTTGCATCATGGAGCGTGGATTATAACTTGGGATATCAAGATCCCGCTCCTCATTGGTTTATGGGACATCGTATCGAATCCCTGAACCTTGATTTGATGAATGCACTGCCTTTGCCTCAGCATTGCCCGCAAGATTTGTGGATTTTGAAACAAGGGGAACGTAAAACGTGGACGATTGCCTTTGTTGATATCAATACTCCGGGCGAATTTGAAGAAACGATTCATAAGGTGGCCGGTGTGCCTATGATTCGTATGCCTCAAACGGTGTATCAGCCTAAGGAGACTGCAACATTTGAAGTACTTGCAGCCGCTCCGACTGTCGAAGTGACAGATAGTGAAGGAAAGCTTCAGAAGGTTACAGTGAAAAGTAAATCGGGTCATGTGAAGGAGGTATCTTGTATGCTTCCCTCGGTGGGACTGTATACAGTGAAGGTTACAGACGGTGACAAGCAGTCGCAAGGTGTATTGTCTGCCCACGCTTCTTGGGAATGGACTATGGAGCGCGCCAGAGAAGGTGCATTGAAATATCATCAGAAAGCAACTTCCCATATCGAGAGTTGGTATGGTTTCCATTCTTCCTTTATTGCAGCCAGGTATTTCCCTGAAAAGCAACTGGATGAGGCTTTGCGCAGTCGTTTTGATTATTTGTTCGGGCTGTTGCACGACCGGACAAAGATGGTGCCGTTATATCATGCCTCACGTATTCAGAATACATCGGGAACAATAGGATTGTTGGTTGATAAATATGAAGCCTATGGCGATGTAGAGGATTTGAAGAAGGCTTCTCGTCTGGCGGACTGGCTGATGAATACCTGGCAGCGTAAAGACGGAGCTTACGTAAACCATAATACGGTGTATACCAGCGTTATTTATGTAGCGAAAAGTATGTTGGAACTTACTTTGGTCGAACGTGAACTGGGTAAGACGGAGAGTGTGTGGAAAGAGGCTGCCGACCGTCACTATGCTTCTGCCAAACGTGCCATCGACCAGTTGGTGGCCTCACAAGGCGATTTTGAGACCGAAGGTGAGCTGACTTTTGAGGATGGGATGGTTTCCTGTTCGGCGCTTCAGATTGGTATGCTTGCATTGATGCAGCAGGATGAAAAGGAGCGCAAACATTATACGGATGCCATGTTACAGATATTGAACAGTCATGATTGTCTGACTCAGTTGCGTGTTCCCGATGCCCGCCGTCGTGGAGGAACCATGCGCTATTGGGAGGCTCAATATGACGTGCAGATGTTGCCTAATATGTTCAACTCGCCTCACGGCTGGAGTGGCTGGCGTGCTTATGCCACCTATTATGCTTATCTGTTGACCGGTGAAGAACGTTGGTTGAAAGAGACATTTAATGCCATGGGAGCTTTCTCCAATTTGATTGATTTCCGTACGGGAGATTTACGTTGGGCTTTTGTGGTCGACCCGTATCTGAAAGTGAAGCAGGCTTGCAGTGCCGATACTCATGTGACGGAAGATTCATTGAGTTTTGGCAATCCGCATCCCGAATTATATGATACCCGTGAGTTTGTGATTGGTGAGCAATATGTAAATATGATTAGTGATTGGCAGACAGTCAATACACAGGATAATGATGTGCACGAGCTTTTTAAATGTATCGGTGAGACAATGTTGACCAATGCGTTTGTTGTAGAACGGCCCGATGGCGAAGTGATAGGCTATAACTGCCGGGTAACCCGTCAGGGAAACAAGCTGACCGTAAAAGCAAATGAAAAGCAGATAGTCAATCTGCACTGTAATTTGAGAAAAGCCTATACCGTATCATTCAATGGTAAAACTCAAGACCTGAAACAATCGTATTTGGGTTGGGCTTTTGGAAAGGACATTTATCTATAATTGATTCTATGATATGAAAACACACTCTTTGCTATTATTGCTTCTGTCTTTTGTACAGGTGTTTCCACTTTTTGGGGAAACACCTTACAAGGAAGAACGCCGGGTTATCTATTCCTCGGAAGCGCCGGAAAGACCTTATCTCTTGCAGCCCGGACATAGTTTGGAACAAACTGTATCATTCCCCAAACGTGCTTATCCCACTCGTAAGTTTCTGCGTGTAACGGGTGGAGTCAAGATGCCTGCTCCCTTTCAGGAACGTGGTGAAGAGATGTTCCGTCGAAGTGAGTTTTTTATTGATGACAATTTGGATTCTGTCGTTACTCGTAAAGATTGCTACTCCCTCTATTTCAAGGGAGAGAATGATGCTTTTGAGCGTTATGCCTACTTCCGCGTCATGGGAGAGGCACTTAAACCGGGGAAGCTGACTGTGCATCTTCCGGTGGTTCGTCGCCGGCAGCTGACTGTGGACGTTAAGGGTCGGTTCGGATTGGAACTGGAACTTTATTACAAGAAACCCGGACGGGCAGCGCAGGATATTTTTGATACTCCCGACAGCGTGTTGTTTGTGCCTGTCCCTGTCGGCACGGGAAAGTATCAGGATGTCAGCCATACTTTTACATTGCCCGATAACGTGGCTTGCGCTCTGCTGTGTGCAGGAGGAAGCGGTTTCAGTGGTGAATGTTGGCTGGAAGCGCCCCGTTTGGAGCAGAATGGCAAAACTGTGTGGCATGTCCCTTTCACCAAGTTTGCACAGAAAGCGAGTCAGGTGGATTATTGGGTAGGGTGTAATCTGGCGACTCGCAGTTGGCCGCGCTGGAGGCTGGAATTTGATGGTCGGGAAGTATTCGAGGGAAATATCTTTGACCGTGCTTCCAATGTGGCCGATTTCTATATCCTGTTGCCCGGAGACCTGCAGGGAACAGGCTGTTTTAAGCTCTCTTTGTTGAAAGAGCCTCACCGGGCTGCTTTCCCTTACGAAGTGCGCACGTTGGAGGTGATTGAAGAGACTGCCCGTGACTTTGAAATTATTTCAGTTCCTAAGTATGTTTCCAAGTCCGCTTCTTTCGGCGTGTTGATTGAGACAAACCGTCCGAATGTGAAATTGCAAGTAAAGAGCGATGCCGCTCTGCAACCGGCCACGCAAGAGGTCCGATTTAAAGAAGCCGGACTGCATGTTGTAGAGTTCAGGGCGGATTCTTGTCTGACCGATGTGAAGATGGAATTCAGCGACGGTAGCCGTAGCGAGTCTGCTGCGATAGAACAGATTGTGGAACGGGCTCCCGAAAACATCTATATTTCTTCAGGAGATGAAATCTATATTGACAAGCAATATACTCCATACAGTTATTTCTTTAAATGGTATATATCGCAACGTGTAGGCAACTGGTATCAGTTCCGCCCCTCTTACCAATGGAGTGGATGCCGTATCACCGACCCGGAAATAATTGGTTATTATACCCATTTGCTTGATGGTTTGAAGATACCATACGCATGGCAGGCAGAAGGCAGAACCTTGGCAGGTAGTCGCCTGAATCCGTCGAATGAAGAACTTGCCTCCCCCATGTTCCGTGGAAAACAAGCCCATGAGAATGACGGTGGTTACTATTATTGGCAACATTTCAAATATCAGGGATTGCATTCGGACATGGCTGCCCGTAATCGTCCCTGGGGAGGTATCTTTGCAAAGCATCGTCCTATTTATACAGACCACGGCACATTTATCCATTACGATACGGAGGCTGTGACCGATATGGCGGACGGAGCCCGCAAACTGGTATCCAACTTGCGCTACTCTAAAGGAGAAAGCGTGCGTCATACAGGTCCGTCTTCTCTATTTCGTTATTTTTATCAGGCAGGTTATGAATGGGTGGGAGCCGAACAAATGTATGGACCTGAAGAGACGATACTTTCTGCTTTGCGTGGTGCGTCTTTGGCATACAGTCGTCCGACATACGGCTCGTTGCATGCCATGCAATGGGGAAGCGGTCCTTTCACCGACCCTAAACATTCGTTGCGTCTCTATCTTTCACTGGCTGTGGCTTATATGCACGGTTCTTCACATATAAATACGGAAGAAGCTTTGTGGACAGATGAATTTATGAACGACCGTTATTCTCCGTCGGGCAAGGAACATCTGGCAGCACAGCATCGTGTCCTTGATTTTATTGAAACACATAGCCGTCGTGGAGAGTTTCATAGCAATATTGCTGTGATTCAGGGACGGAATGATGCATGGAAATCTTTTGGGCGTGGCAGTTTGTGGTCACAAGAAGGCGAGAAATGGAAATTCAATAAGGCTTGCGAAAGTTTTGACTTGCTGAAAGTGTTTTATCCCGACCACATTATTGACGGATGCGGTCCCGAAGGATGGTTTACCTCTACGCCTTACGGTCCGGTGGACTTGCTGCCGGTTGAGGCTCCGCAAGATGTAATGAACCGCTACAAAGCCATGATTTTCTTGGGATGGAACACATATGACAAAGGTGATTTTGAACGTATCCGCGATTATGTCTTTCATGGAGGAACACTGATTTTGTCTGCTGCCCATATCAATGCCTGTCTGCAACCGGATGAAAAGCCTTGTTTTCCGCAGGATGATGCACCCGTTCGTGAACTGTTGGGAGAAGACTATCGGAGCCTGATGCAACAAACAACATTGAACTATGGCAAAGGAAAGGTCATCTATTTCCCGGAAGCCCTTTATCCGGCAGAGGATAAACTGAAGGCAGCCTATATAAAAGTGATGCAGGATATTGCCGCTTCAACAGTTCATCCGGAGGCGGAGAACGGTTGGATAGAGGCAGCTCCGTCGGTAGGATTTACGGCATGGCAGGACGGTGAACGTCGCACGCTTTATGTTTTGAATACGGATTGGCAGAGTGATGAGGAAACGCATCCTTATACCTTTATCTATGGAAAGGGTAAGTTCCGCTTATCTATAGCCCGTTATCAACTTGGCACGATTCATTGTGCGGCTCAGTTGGCGGCAGCTCCGTCAAGTAATACCACCGATGTACTTTCTATTGTGAAAGAGTCTGACGGATGGACGGTGAGGGTTCAGACTACCGGTCCCGATACCGTTAAATTTATGTTTGCAAGCAATGGTTTGGAGAAAGAAGTTTCTTTCTCTTCTCCCGGTATACACGTTTACAAGTTGTCTTTATAAACAGCATATTAACTTCTAAATCATAAAATGAACATGAGAACGATTTGTCTTATTTGCATGCTCTGTCTGGCAGTGGTTGTTAAAGCGGCTTCTCCCATACAAGGCTTATTGGAACGCATTGATAAAGGAGCTTCGCGCAAGTTTGTCATTGAGCAGGTGAAGTCACCGACCGATTTCTTTGAATTAGACCAAAAAGGTGATAAAGTAGTGATTCGTGGCAATAATTATGTGAGCATTGCCACAGGAGTGAACTGGTACTTGAAATACTATGCAGGTATTCAACTTTCGTGGAATGGGATGACGGCGCAACTTCCTGCCGTTCTTCCTGCCGTGCCTCAGAAAGAACGTCATGAAACGGATTTGAAGTATCGTTATGACTTTAATTATTGTACCTATTCCTATACCATGGCATTTTGGGACTGGGATCGTTGGGAGAAGGAAATTGACTGGATGGCATTGCATGGCATCAATCTTCCTTTGGCAGTGGTAGGTGCAGATGTGGTGTGGTATAATGTATTGACCAAACTGGGCTATACCAAAGACGAAATCAATGAATTTATTGCCGGTCCTGCTTTTCAGGGATGGTGGTTAATGAATAACCTGGAAGGTTGGGGCGGTCCTAATCCCGATAGCTGGTATAAACAACGTGAAACTTTACAGAAACAAATCTTGAAGCGTATGCGTGAATATGGCATCCGGCCGGTATTGCCGGGTTACTCGGGCATGGTTCCTCACAATGCCAAAGAGCGTTTGGGGCTGAATGTTTCCGATCCGGGCTTGTGGTGCGGTTATCGGCGTCCTGCTTTCTTGCAGCCCACCGACCCACGTTTCAACGAAATTGCCGACCTTTATTATAAGGAGATGAGTCGTCTTTACGGCAAAGCCGATTTTTATAGCATGGACCCCTTCCACGAAGGAGGCAATGTGGCAGGTGTCGATTTGAATGCTGCAGGCCAGGCCATTTGGGGAGCAATGAAAAAGGCAAATCCGAAAGCTGTCTGGGTGGCTCAGGCATGGCAGGCGAATCCTCGCCAAAAGATGATTGAAAATCTTCCTGCCGGAGATTTGATTGTGCTCGACCTTTTTGCCGAGAGCCGTCCTCAATGGGGTGATCCTGAGTCTACCTGGTATCGTAAGGAAGGTTTCGGCAAGCATGACTGGCTTTACTGTATGCTGCTGAACTATGGTGGCAATGTAGGTCTGCATGGAAAGATGAAGCATGTCATCGATGAGTTCTATAAGGCAAAAACATCTTCTTTCGGCAAGACAATGAAAGGAGTGGGTATGACTATGGAAGGTTCGGAAAATAATCCGGTAATGTTCGAGCTGTTGTGTGAATTACCTTGGCGTCCGGCCCGGTTTGATAAAGATGAATGGTTGAAAAACTATACAGTGGCGCGTTATGGCAAGGCCGACAAAGCGGTTCAGGATGCATGGCTGCTATTGAGTAACACCATTTATAACTGTCCGGCAAAGAATACCCAGCAGGGGACACATGAATCCGTTTTCTGCGGACGTCCGGATTACGATGTTTATCAGGTGTCCAGCTGGAGCGAGATGGAACCTTATTATAAACCGGAAGATATTATCCGTGCGGTAGGCATAATGCTTTCGGCAGCTGACCGTTTCAAGGGGAATAATAATTTTGAGTATGACTTGATAGATATTGTCCGTCAGGCAGTGGCAGAAAAGGGGCGTTTGGTTTATCCCATTATGATAGATGCATATAAGGCAGGAGAAAAGGAACTGTTTGCAGCCTCTTCACAACGTTTCCTCGATTTGATTCTTTTGCAGGATAAATTATTGGCAGCCCGTCCTGAATTCAAGGTAGGCACATGGATTGAGAAAGCACGCAACTTGGGCACGACTCCCGAGGAAAAAGATTTGTATGAATGGAACGCACGCGTGCAGGTTACTACATGGGGAAATCGTGTGGCAGCTGATGAAGGCGGACTACGCGACTATGCACACAAAGAATGGAACGGTTTGTTGCGTGATTTCTATTATAACCGTTGGAAGGTGTGGATTGACCGGCAAAAGGCACAGCTGAATGGTGCGCCGGTGAAGGCAATAGATTTTTATGCCATTGAGGAACCGTGGACAAAGCAGACAAATCCTTATTCTTCTCAAGCCGAAGGCGATGTGATAGAGGTAGCCAAGGAAGTATATGCCAAGATTACCGAATAGGTTATCATTATAATATTCTCTTTCCCTATGCAGAATTGATTTTTATCTCTCACTGCTCTCACCCTTATTTCGAAACGACAATGTACAGGGCGTTTCAGGGTGAGAGATAGGGGTGAGAGATTCCTTCAAAGGTGAGAGCATATCTCTTATTTTTGTCCAAAGTTGCATTATTTGTATGTTTTTTCCTATGTAAGTATGTGCAGACACCTTCTTTTCCGCTTTCCATAGCGTACGTTCGCATGATGTTTTTCATACGGTTAAACAACCTGTTTCAACTGCATGAAACAGGTTGTTTCATTAGGGAAACACATTGATTCGGACTAATGTATATTTCATCCTGGCCGAACGTATGGAAGGTCACGTTTATTGTTTTTGCTTTGAACTGCTAATCGAATGAGAGAAAATCTTATCAGTCTTGTAAAAAGAAGAAACATTGTTTGAGCTTTATAAAGAAAATGTCTGTACCTTTGTCGAAAGGTCTATGAAAAAGAATAAAATACGTCATTTATAAACTATTAGAGCAATGTATTCTATCATTAAATGTTATTTGCGGCATATACTTGCTGTATGTGTGGTGTCTTTGTGTGTAATGACAGGCACTGCCGCTTCGTCGGTGAAACTGGATGTGGACTGGCCACAGTTTATGAGTAAACAGGACATGGTGTGGGAAACACTTCCTGAGTATTGGTATGAATCAGCCTATATGGGTAACGGTATGTTGGGGCTGATGATTTATAAGGAACCGGGACAGAACTATATTCGGTTGGAAACAGGAAACTGTGCAGTACACGACCATCGGAAGGGTAAGAACGACTTGTTCAGCATCGGACGTCTGCTGACCGGACATTTTGCTTTGCATCCGAAAGGTGAGATTTTGGATGGAAAGATGCGGGTGGACTTATGGAATGCCGAGACTACTGCCGACATTGTCACTACAAAAGGAAAAATTCATTTACATAGCTTCGTGCATAGCGATAAGATGATTATCGTCACCAAGACCACTACCGAAGGCGAGGAAAAAGATTTTCGTTGGGAATGGGTGCCGGCTCCTTCAGAAAGCCCGAGGTATCTGTTTGCCAAAGGAGAGGGCAATTGGATTAAAGTGCCCGAAGATTATCCGCTTAATCCGGCTCCCGAAGTAACCGGAACAGAAAAGGAAGGAATGTCTTATCAGAAACTTCAGGCGGGAGGCGAGACGGCGGTTGCATGGAAAGAAACCGTGAAAAAAGGAGAACGTGTACTGTGGGTGAATCTTACTCATTCTTATCCCGAATCCAATGCCCGTGAAATCAGCCGGAACGAGCTGGAGGATGCATTGCGGTGTGGATATAAGAATTTGCAGAAGACGCATCGTCAATGGTGGAATGCTTATTATCCTGCCAGCTTCCTTACATTACCCGAAGGTGTGAAGGAGAATTTCTATTGGATACAGATGTATAAATTAGCTTCGGCGACGCGTGCCGACAGAGCGTTGATAGATTGCACCGGTCCGTGGCTCACCAAGACACCGTGGCCGAATGCGTGGTGGAATCTGAATGTGCAGTTGACTTACTGGCCGTTGAATGCTTCCGACAGACTGGATTTGGCTGCTTCTTTGGAGAATGCTCTTTATAATAATGTGGAACAGTTGCGAAAGAATATCCCGGAAGCGTATCGGCATGACGCTTTGGGACTGGGACGTACCAGCAACTTCTATTGCGCTACAGAGCCGGTCGGTATTCCCGGAGTGAGTAAAACGGCCGAAGTGGGGCTGCTCACTTGGGCTTGTCACAATCTTTGGTTGATTTATCGTCATAAGATGGATGATGCACTTCTGCGCGATAAGTTGTTTCCGCTATTGAAGGGGGCAGTAAATTATTACCTGCATTTCTTGCAGAAGGAAGAGGACGGGAAGCTGCATCTTCCTGCTACTTATTCTCCCGAATATGGAAGTGCAGAGGATTGTAATTTTGACCTTTCCCTGCTTCGCTGGGGATGTCTGACTTTGATACAATCGGCAGAGAGATTGAAGATAGACGATCCGTTACTTCCTAAATGGAAAACCGTATTGGAGGAGCTGACTCCCTATCCGATGGACGAAAATGGGCTGTTTATCGGGCGGAATACGCCTTATGCGTTTTCACACCGGCATTATTCGCATCTCCTGGCGGCTTATCCATTGTATACATTAAACAAAGAACACCCTGAAGATGTGGATCTTATTGAGAGATCTCTTCATTTCTGGCAATCGAAGACAGGAGCTCATCAGGGTTATTCATTGACCGGAGCTTCTTCCATCTCATCTGCACTGGGAAAAGGGAATGATGCATTGGCTTATTTGAATAAGCTGTTTGGACGTTTTTTGAGTGTGAATACATTATATAGAGAATCTGGACCGGTTATTGAAACACCATTGTCGGGTGCGCAGTCTATACACGATATGTTGTTGCAGAGTTGGGGAGGCAAGATAAGGGTTTTCCCTGCCGTACCGGATGCATGGCAGGATGTGGCTTTTGACGGGTTGCGGACAGAAGGAGCTTTCAAGGTCTCTGCCAATCGGAAAGCCGGGAAAACGGAATTTATACAGGTGAAGAGTTTGGCCGGAGAACCTTGTATCCTTGTAACGGATATCGCACGGCCTTTCTTTAAAGGCAAGCGCCATCTGGAAGTAAAGCAGTTGGATGAGCATACTTATCAAGTTGATTTACAGAAAGGCGAGGAGATGCTGGTTTATCCCGAAGGTACTTCACCTGATTTGATTATTCGTCCTATTCAGAACACTTCCATTCACTGTTTTGGAAAGAAGCTGAAAGATAAAAAATAACCTGTCATGGGAGTGTGTCAAAACTAAAACGACCTATCGTCAACTGTAGGGGCAGGGTTTGCCTGCCCGAACCAACGGGCACGACCTTGGGAGTAATACACAAAGCAAGCTGTTTTCGGGCGAGCGAACCTCGCCCCTACTAGCAAAATGATAACATTAGCAATGTTTTGACACATCCCCATTGATTGGCATAGGCACGGATTACATGAGTATTTTTTCAATCACTTGCGGGAAGTGCTCATACTCCAACGCATGCACTCGTGCAGCTAAAGTTTCCGGTGTGTCATCGGGCATGACGGGACATGTAGCTTGAAATATGGTATCCCCTTCGTCGTAATGTCCATTGATGAAATGAATGGTGATTCCGCTTTCTTTTTCCGCTGCGGCAATGACAGCCTCATGCACACGGTTGCCATACATCCCTTTGCCGCCGAACTTAGGAAGAAGAGCGGGATGAATATTTACTATTTTATTCGGATAATCATGCAAAATATCATCGGGTACTCTTAGCAGGAAACCTGCCAAGGCGATAAAATCTGTTTGATAGCGGTGCAGTACTTCCAAAGCTCTACCCTCTGTAAAATCCTGAGCCGGAATAAATTCGGTAGGAATTCCCAGTTTATCAGCTCGATTCAATACGCCGGCTTGTGCTTTATTGGTTATGACAACCACTACTTTTGCCGTTTTTCTCTCTGAAAAATACCGGATAATATTCTCGGCATTTGTTCCTTCCCCTGATGCTAAAATTGCGATTCTCTTCATAACTTTACTGGTTTTGGTGCACATAAAACAAAAAAATGTGCAAAAATTTGCATTTATTTGCCTGAATATTTGCGCAGCCCAAGAAATATTTATTCCTTTGCAACCGCAAAGAAAATAAAATTATTCGATTAATTAACTAAAATTTGAAAGTTATGTCTGAAATTGCAGAAAGAGTAAAAAACATCATCGTTGATAAATTGGGTGTAGAAGCATCAGAAGTTACTACAGAAGCTAGCTTCACTAATGATCTGGGTGCAGACTCATTGGATACTGTAGAATTGATCATGGAATTCGAAAAAGAATTCGGTATTTCTATTCCTGATGATCAGGCTGAAAAGATTGCTACTGTTGGTGACGCTGTTTCTTATATTGAAGCTAACGCTAAGTAATTATCCTTATTTTATAATATGGAATTAAAAAGAGTTGTAGTAACAGGTCTTGGTGCGCTTACTCCGGTGGGTAACACTGTTGCCGAAACATGGGAAAACCTTGTGAACGGTGTCAGCGGAGCAGGACCTATTACTCATTTCGATGCGTCTAAATTCAAAACACAGTTTGCTTGTGAGGTAAAAGGGTTCAACGGAGCCGATTTTATCGACCGCAAAGAGGTGCGCAAGATGGATTTGTATACACAATATGCCATTGTTGCCGCTAAAGAAGCAATTGCAGACTCGGAAATGGACCTCGAAAAAGAAGATCTGAATAAAATCGGAGTAATATATGGTGTAGGTATCGGTGGTATTCATACTTTTGAAGAAGAAGTGTTGGGCTATGCTCAGACAAAAGATACTATCGGACCGAAATTCAGCCCGTTCTTCATTCCGAAAATGATTGCTGATATCGCATCCGGACAGATTTCTATCATGTATGGTTTTCATGGACCTAACTTTACAACGACCTCTGCATGTGCATCTTCATCAAATGCTATCGCTGACGCATTTAACTATATCCGTTTGGGTAAAGCAAATGTGATTGTAGCCGGTGGTGCCGAAGCTGCCATCTTCCCGGCCGGTGTAGGTGGTTTTAATGCTATGCATGCTCTTTCTACCCGCAATGACGATCCTCAGCATGCCTCTCGTCCATTTAGCGCAAGCCGTGATGGTTTTATCATGGGTGAAGGTGCAGGATGTTTAATTTTGGAAGAACTGGAACACGCCAAAGCACGTGGAGCTAAGATTTATGCAGAACTTGCCGGTGTAGGTGCTTCTGCTGATGCTCACCATCTTACAGCTTCTCATCCCGAAGGATTGGGAGCAAAATTAGTGATGCTTAATGCTTTGGAAGATGCAGAAATGAAGCCCGAAGACATTGATTATATCAATGTTCACGGAACTTCTACTCCTGTAGGCGACGTTTCGGAAGCAAAAGCTATCAAAGACGTATTTGGAGAACATGCTTATAAGCTGAATATCAGCTCTACTAAGTCAATGACAGGTCACCTGCTGGGTGCTGCCGGAGCAGTAGAAGCTATTGCAAGCGTATTGGCTGTAAAGAATGACATTGTTCCGCCGACGATTAACCACGCAGAAGGTGATAACGATGAAAACATCGATTATGAGTTGAACTTTACGTTTAATAAAGCTCAAAAACGTACCGTAAATGCTGCGTTGAGCAATACTTTCGGTTTTGGTGGTCACAATGCATGTGTAATCGTGAAAAAATACGCTGAATAATCGTGTTTAGCAATATAACAGATAGGATAAGACTTCTTTTTCGTAAGGATAAGGAGTCTTATTTTCGTTTTTATAAGATGTTGGGTTTTTATCCCAGGAATATCAGCATCTATGAACAGGCTTTACTTCACAAATCTTCGTCTATAAAGTCTGAGCAGGGGCGTTTGCTTAATAATGAACGTCTGGAGTTTTTAGGAGATGCCATTTTAGATGCAGTGGTAGCAGATATTGTTTATAAGAAGTTTGAGGGAAAACGTGAAGGTTTTCTCACCAACACTCGTTCTAAAATTGTTCAACGCGAGACTTTGAACCGATTGGCTATAGAAATCGGTTTGGATAAGTTGATTAAATATTCTGCACGTCAGTCGTCTCACAACAGCTATATGTGTGGCAATGCGTTTGAAGCATTGGTCGGAGCTATTTATTTGGACAGGGGGTACCGTGCTTGTAAGCATTTTATGGAGCATCGTATTATCGGTCCTTATATTAATTTGGAAAAGATTTCACGAAAAGAGGTTAATTTCAAATCTAAATTGATTGAGTGGAGTCAAAAAAACCGTGTTGAGCTTACATTTGAACTGATTACTCAGTCGCATGATCAATGTTTCAGTCCGACATTTGAGAGTGAAGTGCTGATTGAGGGTATTCCGGCCGGAAGAGGAATCGGCTATTCAAAGAAGGAATCCCAACAAAGGGCGGCTCATGAGGCTATGGGCAAGATAAAGGACAGTGCTTTCATGGAAAGTGTCCTGGCGGCTAAATCGGTACGCGAGGCACCGCAGGAGGAGGTTATGCTTCCCCGGGAAGAAGCTGTAGAGACTGTAATCAGTGCTGTGTCCGAAGAAATCGGTATTTCTGAACTCAACGAACAAATTATCAGTGAAGCCGAGGAGATGGCTTTTAAGGAAGTGAAATAATTGCTTATTTGAATATACGCAAAAAGTCGGAATTATTTCCCTTCCTGTTTTCTTTTGAAATGAAATAATTCCGACTCTTATAGAGTTTTTAATCAATTCTTTACACTTCGTCCGGCCATGGACAGGGTTTGTTTGTGGCTTTAAAGCCGGGGCGTTGCCCTCCTACATTGCGTAAGTAGGTACCCAATTCCTTGGATAAGCGTTTAACAATATCAGGGTGTTGTGCGGCTACATCATGTTTTTCTCCGATATCTTCGGGGATATTAAACAGTTCCTTTTTTCCGGTCTCATAATAATAGACCAATTTCCATTCATCTTTTCGGATGGAGCAGTTCAGGTTGATGCCGGGACCGTTATTTCCCCATATATTCGGGAAATTCCATACGATTGCACGTCCTTTGGAAGGGTCTCCGGTCCCTTTTAGCAGCGGCATGAAACTGGTTCCGTCAAGCGGTTGTACAGTTCTATAATTTTGGACTCCTGCCATTTCGAGGATGGTAGGATAGAAATCTTCAATCATCAGATATTTGTCACAGCGGGTGCCGGGACTGACTACACCGGGCCATTTGACAATCATCGGCTCCCGGATACCCCCTTCGTATAAAGAGCCTTTCCCGCTGTTTAACGGATAGTTTTGGGTATGGAGTTCACCGTCACGCCATGCCGGTTCAGAAGCCAGTCCGCCGTTGTCGCTCATAAAGATAATAATTGTATTGTCTGCCTCATCATTCTTATCCAGCCAATCCATCAAGTCTCCCAAGCTTTTATCCATTCCTTCAATGAGCGAGGCATAGGCGGCTTCTTTCTCGGTTAATCCTTTCTTAAGATATTTGGGATAGAAACGCATGTCCTTGTCTATGGGTATATGAATGGCATAATGTGACATATACAGGTAGAACGGCTGATTATATTTTTTCGCTTTATCCAGTGCCTTGATTGCTTCACGGGTTAAAGCTTCTGTTGCAAATACGCCTGTTCCCCAGTAGTTTTCCAGTCCGGGAATAGCCATAAGTGAGTAAGGTTGGCCGTCTCGTTTGTGACCATAGTTCTTTTCACTCAGATAAGTGGCGAGTCCTCCGGCGGCATGTCCGGCAATGTTGACTTCGAATCCCCAATGGTTAGGGTTTTCGCCCGGGGTATCGATGGAGCCGAAATGAGCTTTACCACAGTGGATGGTGTGGTAACCGCTTTGTCTTAATAAATCGACAAAAGAGGTTCCGACAAAGGTATTCGGAGTGCCTTCTACCTGACTGACCCCATTATAATTCCAATCCGGCAATTGAACCGTTTCACTTTGGCGGTCGGTGGTTTTGTCTCTTTCAAGTGTCCAATTGGTTACCCTGTGGCGTGCGTTGTTGACACCTGTGATCAGGCTGCATCGGGTTGCCGAACTGATGTTGCAGGCATAAGCCTGTGTAAACATCATGCCTTTTTGGGCCAAACGTTCCATATTGGGAGTTTCGTAGGCTTCATTATAATGTGTTTTCTGTGTCCAGAAAGGTAATGAAGTGTCTTGCCATCCCATATCGTCCACCATAAATAAGATGATATTGGGACGTTGTTGGGTTGTTTCTGAAGACA
>ENA-OPCD01000119-OPCD01000119.1-human-gut-metagenome-genome-assembly--contig:-NODE-119-length-57067-cov-5.712429_pt1 | contig 57067 bp, 69 predicted proteins | sample MGYA00241560_ERZ501471 | MGnify/ENA primary metagenome ERZ501471 (study PRJEB25962, sample SAMEA2042578) | human gut metagenome | biome: human gut; feature: human-associated habitat; material: faeces...
GCGACAGCCTCTGGTCCCTGTGCGAGCGATACAGCGGCTATGAGGACATCCAGACCATCATTGAGAGGGTCAGGGAGGACAATGGAATCAAAAATCCAGGGGCACTGCAGCCAGGGCAGAAAATTAAGGTCAGAGTTAAGAAATTAGGACGCTGATCAGAAAAAATAGTGAAATTTTAAGAGATTTTACTCAAATTTTAAGAAAAAATGGAGGTACAACCATGTGGTATGTGCTGGCTTTAATATTGTAAGCGCAGACAGTATCGCAGAAGCGATCGAAAATGTGGCTTTTGGCGAGGAAGTCTTTGACAAGAGTGGCATGGTGGATGAAAGGTTGGTCGAAAAAATCAATGCGCTGATAGCCGACGACCTCGGACTTTTGAAGCTCAAACCGGAAACGAAGATTTGGATTAATTGCGAGGGAGAGTAAAAATGAAAATCACTGACAGAGAGGCCCTAGCGGCTGCCGAAAATCTGAGGAAGTACTGCCGTAAGACGCGATGTCCGGACTGCCCCTTTTCTAGAGGGGACATTTGTGAGATCTGCATCCCTGCAGAAGAATGGTACGCGGAGGAGGAATGAAAATTGAATCTTGAAAAAGGCCAAAAATAAAGCCTGCCAGCACGGCAATGCTGACAGGCAGTAAGGTGAATCTTTCCACAGGATTCACCTCCATTATACAGGAGGTCTCAGAAAATGGCAAAATTTAAGAATTGCACCTTGATCTTGTCGGTCAAGGATGCCCAGGACCACGCTAAGTGGCTGGCGACCAGGAACATTGGAATCGGCGGCAGTGATGCCGGGATCATCATGGGCCTGAACCCGTACAAGTCCCAATACCAACTCTGGCTCGAAAAGACGGGCCAGGCAAATCCGGAAGATCTCAGCGGAAATCAGGCAGTCTACTGGGGGACGGTGAATGAGGCGAACATCGCAAAGTGGTTTGCTGAGACCACCAGAAAAAAAGTGGAACGCTGCGGAACGCTACAGAGCACGGATCACCCTTTTATGATTGCCAATATCGACCGTGTGGTCGTTGGAGAGAGCGCAGGGCTCGAAATCAAGACGGCAGGCGTGCAGCAGGCCAAGCTCTGGAAGGACGATGAAATCCCTGATTCCTATTATTGCCAGTGCCTGCATTACATGGCAGTGACCGGCCTTGACGCCTGGTATATCGCCGTCCTCATCGGCGGCAATGAAGCCAGGTGGAAGAAGATTAAGCGGAATGAAGAGGATATCAAGACGCTGATCCAGGCGGAAAAAGAATTTTGGGACCTGGTCACGACTAAGACCGCACCGCCGGTCGACGGATCCCTTTCCTGCGCTCACGCATTGGCATCTCGATATGCCAACAGCCGTGATGAGGAAATCATGCTGCCAACCGAAGCAGCGGAGCTGATTGCCAGGATTAACGGAGACACAGAAATCATGACCCAGCTCAAGAATCAGATTGAGCTTAGCCAGAACCGCCTAAAGGAGATGCTTGGCGAGGTAGAATCCGGACGGATTGGAGCTCACAGAGTCACCTGGAGGACGATGCCGGGCAGGGAGACCTGCTCCCTCTCCAAGCTCAAAAAGGCGGACGAAGGGCTGTATGAAGAGCTTAAAGAGCACGGATTTATTTCGATTGGGAAGCCTATCAGACGGTTTTCAATTAAGGAAATCAAGGAGGGGTAAGGGCATGATTATCATTAAAGGAGATCGGTCTTATTATCAATTAAATAAGATCGTGGGGGCTTATATTGCGGAATCTGGAGATGCATATCGGCCAAAGTTTTATGACCTCCATATTTATTTCGGATTAAGTGCTGAAGACATATTTTTGGCAAGATTTAAACTCGAGACGAAGGCTTTAAAAGCTCACGCATATTTGGAAACTCTACTAGCCTATGGGTTCGACGAAGAGCTTGAGGAAAAGATTATTGATATCAGGGATGTTGGAAATTAAGGAGGATTGACCATGAATACAAAAGGTGGATTGACGAAAAAGACGGCAGAAATGCAGGAAGCAAAGCAGGCTTCTAAAAATGTTTCTGCACTCTTTAATGCTATGCTGAGCAAGGACGGTTACCAAAAAAGATTTAATGAGCTTTTGGGCAAACGCGCCCCGCAATTTATCGGATCGCTAGTGTCCATGATTAACGATGATCCACGGATGGTTCAGGCCTTCTATGATGCACCTATCAGCATTATTAAAGCAGCGCTTCGTGCGGCTTCATACGATCTTCCGATTGACCCAATGTTGGGGCAGGCGTATGTTGTTCCTTTTTACAACAGTCGCAAAGAAAAGATGGAAGCCGTATTCATCCTTGGATATAAAGGGATGTATCAGCTTGCGGTCCGGACGGGCTGTTATAAGCGAATCAACGTCATTAATATCAGGGAAGGGGAACTCATCAGGTGGAATCGTTTGACAGAGGAAATCGAGATCCAATTCATTGAGGATGACGATGAACGAGAAAAACTCCCGATTATTGGGTATTGCGGTTATTTTGAATTAACGAACGGCATGGAAAAAACCATCTACATGACCAGAAAGCAGATTGAAAACCATGAAAAGAAGTTCCGAAAAGGCGATTATATGGGCAAAGGCTGGAAGGAAGATTGGGATTCCATGGCATCCAAGACTGTATTAAGAAGGCTCTTAGGAAAATGGGGACTGCTTTCCATCAATTATCAAGCGGCAGATGAAGCAACGATTCGCCTTGCAGAATCCGTTGCATCAGGCAATCTCGATGACGAGAACACACTGATTAATGTCGGCACGATTGATGCAGAAACGGGAGAAGTCATCACAACGCCAAAGCAGACTATTGACTCAGACGCACCGTTTACGCCAGAAGAACTGGGAGATAAAGGGTGATGGAACTATCCATCACCTCATATTTGAAAAGAATCATTGAAAGGGGGTGACCAGATTGCAAATCAATTATGTTTCCGAGATCAACGCCTTCCATATGTGGTTGGCTACGAATCCTACACTTTCGACATCAGCGAGAATCTTATGGTTTTCACTTATGCATTACTGTAACTCTTGCGGATGGAAGGTGGATTTCGCCGTGCCACTATCGGCAATCGAGGCTGATACCGGACTAAAGAGAGATGCAATCTATGCCGCCAGAAATGCTCTAATACAGGCTGGGCGCATCAAAGTGACCCAACGGAAAGGAGGCAAGGCGGCGGTTTACTCCCTTAATTTTTTCACTGTTGATTTGGGAAATGAACATCCCCTATCGGGAACGGTGTCGGTTAAACCGACACGAACCCCGACACGAACCCCGACATCAACCCCGACATCAACCCCGACACGAACCCCGAATATTCCTAGAGTAGAGAAGAGTAGAGTAGATATAGGTGGAGGAGCCGCGCGCGCGAGGAGCCCCAAAGGTGTGGATCATGATCCGGAATTTGGAGCGGTCGTCAAAGCCTTTAGTGACAACATCAACCCCGTCACACCTTTTCAGGCTGAGGACCTTTTGGCTCTCTGTGAGACATATGGCAAGGACCGTGTCATTTGGGCTATCCGCGAAGGTGCCCGGAATGGCGCTAGGAGTCTGCGCTACATCGAGCGAGTGTTAGAGCACTGGCGGCGAGGGGACTCAGGGCGCGGGGACAAGACGCGGCCAAAATCGGCGGCAGATCTTTATGCCTCCATGGCTGCCGTCATCCCTGATGAGGGCGATGATCCGGAGAAAATTGCAGCGTGGATGCAAGAGGAAGGAGTGGATCTAGATGCCATCACAAAGAGCAGCGGCCATGGCGCTGATTAAGGCGTGTTACCCCAAATTCACGGAGATTCAAGGGGCAGCCTATACGCAGCTCACGGCGGACATCCCAGAGGGCGTCCTTGCCCAGGCCGTAAAAAACGTGATTAAAACCTGCCGCTATGTGCCGACGGTTGCGGAGATTCGTGAGGAAGCGGGCAATATCCTCAAGGCGGCGACTAGGACAAAGACACAAATCCCAGAAGATGAGTGGGAAAAGGTACTCAAGGCCATGGCCCAAATCGGGCCGTACAGGTCTCCAAAATGGGAGTGTGATACGACGGCCGCAACGGTCAAGAAAATCGGCTGGATGACGCTGTGCGGGGCTGATATGAGCAGTCTGCCTTATCTAAGGGCTCAATTTTGTCAGACTTGGACCAAAATCAGAGACGCTGCAAAAATACAGCGCAGGATGGACAATACGCTGCACAGTCAGGCGGGTCTTGCCATCGTGTCCAGGCTGACGAAGACGCTGGGCCAAGGGCAATGCTTGGAGGTAGGAAAATGAATAGATTCGATGCTGTGATTGACGCATTGACAGTGCTGCAGGATTACTGCCTAGAAGGGCTCTGCTCGTCCTGCAAATTGTGGAAGTACCGAGTCTGCGATGGAACCGGGTTGGTTGATATAAGCATGGCAGAATCGCTGCAAGAAGAGGAGGACGGAAAATGATGGACCATCAATCACGGCTCCGCCTCCTAGCGTTATCAGCACGGATGGACGCCGCTGAAAAGAAAGTAAAATCGCTACCCTATGGGCTCGACCGTCACAATGCGGAGCAGGCAATGCAGCAGGCCATTGACAAGCTGAGGGTGGCGTTAAATGCCCAGGAAAATGGAAAGGAGTCCAGTCATGAATAAGATCATCTTACTAGGCCGCCTCGTACGCGATCCGGAAGTACGGGTAACTCCTACGGAACGGACTGTCTGCATCTTTACCCTGGCGGTGGACCGTCCCTTCACTGCAAAGAACGGCCAATACGAGGCGGATTTTATCAATATCGTAACCTGGAACAAAACCGCTGAACTATGTGGGAACAGCTTGCTCAAGGGACAAAGGGCCCTTGTAGAAGGTCGGCTGCAGATTAGATCATACGATGATAAAGGTGGCCAAAAACGTTGGATTACTGAAGTTATTGCGGACCGTGTGGAATTTGTTGAGGCAAGAGAAAAAACATCTCAGAACGCAAATGCGGAAGCGAGAGGACCAATGGAGAGCATGGGGGAAGTGTTCGATGAAGAGATTCCGTTTTAGGGGGCTTGACGATGAATAGCAACAGGAAGGGGAAAAAAGGGGAATTAGAAGTCGTGCGGCTGTGCTGCGCCGAAGGCTATGAAGTTAGGCGGTCGGCTCAGTTTTGCGGGAACAACCCAGAAGGAACGGCCGACGTGGTGGGACTGCCTGGAATCCACATCGAAGTCAAGAGGGTTGAACACCTTAATATTGACGATGCCCTTGACCAGGCACGGCGGGATGCTGGTAAGACCACGGGCAACCTACCAACCGTGTTTCACAGAAAGAATAATACGGGCTGGAAGGTCACCATGGATGCAGCGGACTGGTTCAAGTTGTACAGAGAGTGGGAGGGGGGAGGGAAGCCATGAAAGTCGTGGACGCCAAAAAGCAGGAAGCCAGAATTAAAAAGCGCTGCACTGGATGTCAGTGGGCAAGCCCAAAGGAATTCCAGAAGTATGAAAGGCTTTGGCCGTTTGTGACCTGTACTGGCTGTGCTGGAAAGAAATGTTTTGAGGTGATTATTTGTCCATATCGGGAGGAATGAAAATGAGCATGTACAGCATGAAATGGGAGCGAATGAAGGAGGCAGAAACATGAAAAGCAAGGTTTTGTATTTTCCTAGGGGCGTGAAAGTAATGATTACGCCTAAGTCTGTAGTGAGCGATGAATTTCGGCAGCAGATCCGTGACTCATTCCGGGACTACACATATGGGACCCGCGAAGATTACCGTTACCAAGACAAGCTGGCATACATCAATTTAATCCGAGAGGAGAATTTCAAAGTTGATGGAGGGCATCTTATCAACGAGTACATCAGTGACCAAATATGGGATCAAGGCGAATTTAGCCTGGACGATTTCAAAGACTTTGAAACCCTTGAATGGCTCATCAATGAAAGCGTCGGCAGGAGCCTGAAAGACTGGCACAAATGGTCCGGTGACCATCATCTTGATGAACCAGCTTGCAAATTTGTGCAGGCTGCCATTGAGGAAGTCATGAACTATCCGGAGACTGATAAACAGAATGAGATAAAAGAAGGGGACAAAGACCATGAGTAACACCAAGGAAAGAAAAAAACTTCTCTGGGGGGCGATGATGCTGATGAACGACATTCGCCGGTGCAAGGGCTGCATGTTTTATTTGCATGAGCCTGGAAGAGGATGCAGGATTTCGGATGATATTCCTTGTGACTGGGAACTGCGCCAGCAACCTGTGTGGAATGTCCCTGATCCTGTCCACCACCCACCTCATTATTCATGGCGTGGATTCAAAGGTATTGACCTGATCAAGAAGTTCGTGAAGCGGCAAGAGGACGCCTTCCTTGCTGTCTGTGAGGCGAACATCATCAAGTATCTTTATCGCTATCCACGGAAAAACAACATTGAGGATTTGAGAAAAATCGCTGAATATGCAACCATGGCGGCAGACTATCTAGAAGAGAATGGTGGTGGCGAAGAAGATGCTTGAACCGCTGATCTATTGCTATCGCATCAAGGAGAATGGATATCACCTTTATCGCAATGTTTCTGAAGGGAAATGGGGCGTCCTGAAGGAAAGGGACTCCGACTACAACCCCAAAGCCGTAAAGAAGTGGTACGATTCACGCATCAAAGCCATGACTGCGATGAAAAGGACAGAAAAATAATCATTGGAGGTGCAGCATGGAGCCAATGACAAGAAGGAGCCATCCCTTATCCAGGCAGGAAATCAAGGAGATTATGAGGATGCCCGTCCCTATTTTCAGGAAATGGATCATGACCTATTCCATGACCGTTTACAACCTGGGCGTTGACGACTGCAAGGAAATCCTCCATGACGAGTTCGGCTTTGGAGAGAAAAGGATGCAGCGCTTGATGGGACGGCTCAAAGAAAAGCATCAGAAGGTGTTGAAGGGAGATGGGACCGGAGATGGTGGAAAAGATTTATAGAAGCCGTGTCAAATATGCCCTTGAGCACGCTTACGAATTGCAGGCCAACCTTGACATCCTTAGAGATGAAATTATTCAGGAAACCGCTGTCCTGCGCGTGGATCCATCGCCAAAAACGACTAGATTTGGACCTGAAGTCGGCGGTGGAGGCGGGGTGAACAAGAGCCCGGAAGAAGCTTTTTGTCTGTGCAAGGAAACGGCCACGGAACAGCTCGAAGGGAAGAAACAACGCTACCATGACCAACGTTTGTTGCTCAAACGGGTGGAACAGGGACTTAGACGTCTTCCGGGTGACTACGAAAGAATCCTGCGCTGGAAAGCGGGATTTGAGCATCACCGATTGACGTGGAACCAGATTGGGAACAGGCTCAATGAAGACAGCAGTTACTGTCGACGCCGATATGACGAGGGCATTGATATCTTGACAGGTATTGTTTACGGTGCAGCAGCTTTCCCCATTCAAGGCGTCCTCGACATGGATACCAGTTTGGAGCAGGAAAAAATCCTAGCGACAGATTTCGACAAAAATCGACAGAAATAGGCGATTTTCCATAGTATAATGGTAGTATGAGAAAAGGGACGAGGGAAGCAGTGATGTTTCCCCGTCCGCCACAACGGCGGCCTTACAAGGCACCTCCTTTTTTGATAGGGCATCAGGGTTATCCTGGTGCCTTTTGTTATGTCTAATTTGGAGCATGGTGTAATGGCAGCATGGCGGTCTCCAAATGTTTCCAGTCCCCAAACGGTGGCATTGTTATCAACGAGGAAAATTAAAACCAGCAGACCTTCGGGCCTGCTTTTTTGATGCCAGAAAAGGAGGTACAAAACATGTCGATAATTACACTTGTACAGGCTGGGTTGATCTTAGGAAAGTGCTTCGGGTTTCTGCAAGCATGGAGCTGGGTTGAAGTCTTTGCCCCAAGCGTTATATATCTAGGAATCGGCTTCCTTGTGGGCCTTATAGAGGCCTATGATGAATTGTCAAAGAAAAAAAGTTCTGGCTAGCGGGTCCTTCCAGAGGCAAGGCAATCCTTGCGGGTCTTGCGAACCCCGAAAATTGTCTAGATTTACAAAATTTTTAGTCCTAAATATAAGCTTTGAGCCTAGAACGGAGGTGGCGTAGGTGAAAATTTCAAAAGGATTGACCACTTTATCTACGACGCAGACCGAACTTGGAAAAGCGCTCAAAGTCACAGTTGGCCGAGTTAATCAGCTCATCACGGAGGGCATTGTTATCCGGGATGACAAGGACCCCAATGGTGGCGTTCTCGTCGTTCCTTCTCTTCGCAACTTTTTTAGTTCCCAAGCAGGAAATGGGTCAGATGAAGAGATTGATCTTATGGCTGAGAGGGCGCTCCACGAAAAGGCAAAACGAGAAATTGCAGAGCTGAAGCTAGCTAAGTTGCAGGGAAAAGCCTACGATGCAAGGACTGTAGAGCTTGTCATGACAGAAATGATGAGCAACCTAAGAACACAGCTCCTTGGGCTTCCAAGTAAGCTAGCCCCTATTCTTGAAGGTCACAAAAAAGAAGAAATATACGATATCCTCACCAAGGAAATCGAAGAAAAATTGTCCGAGCTATCAAGCTATAGCCCGGATCTTTTTATGGGTGAAGAAGCAGAAGGGGGTGGTACTGATGAAGAGTGCTGACGCTTTGTGGCGGTATGTATCTGAACGAGGGCTGAGACCTTTGCCGAAGACCTCCGTATCAGAATGGGCGGACTCTTATCGGATGCTTTCCAACACTTCTGCAGAACCCGGACGGTGGAAGACCAGCCGGGCCCCATACCAGAAGGAAATCATGGACGCCTTCACCCAGCCTGGGGTTCACGAGGTTGTGGTTAAAAGCTGCAGCCAGATCGGGAAGAGCGACATCATGAATAATGTGATTGGCCGGTTCGCCCACTTGGATCCGTGCAGCATCATGATGGTGCAGCCGACGGTGGATATGGCGGAGGATTTTTCAAAGAGCCGTATCGAACCTATGATTCAGGACACCAAGGTCCTCACCGCGCTATTCTCCGATACGGGGAGCAGGGATCGGAGTAATACTATCTTGTCGAAGCTGTTCCCAGGCGGACGGCTCATCATGGGGGGCGCCAACAGTCCGGCTGGACTGGCTTCCCGGCCCATCCGCATCCTGCTGTGCGATGAGGTGGACCGCTTTCCTCTCTCAGCGGGCACGGAAGGGGACCCGGTGGACCTTGCCAGCAAACGTATGACCACCTTCTGGAATCGGGTGATGGGCCTATTCTCGACTCCTACCAACGAAGGTGACAGCCGTATTGATGTTGCATATAAAACGGGGACTCAGGAGGAGTGGCGGCATCAATGCCCAAATTGCGATGAATTTCATAAGCTTAGCTACACCGATATGGAAGTTGAAGCCGTGAAAGGACCCAAAGTGCAGGGAATGCAAACGTACCGCGTGAAAAGCGTCAAATGGGTATGTCCAGACTGCGGGTTCGCGTTCACGGAAAAACAAATGAAAGCGGCTCCTCAGAAATATGTTGCCCAGCGGCCGGAAGCCCTGGAGAGTGGGTGTCGTTCTTTTTATCTGAATGCGTTCAGCAGCCCCTGGATTAGCTGGAAACAGGTGATGAAGGAATGGCTAGAAGCAAAAGGGTTTCCAGACCGGGAAAAAGTTGTGATGAACACTCGTTTTGGTGAAACCTATCGCGCAACGGGTGCTTTTGAATCGGACAGCTTCCTGCTGAAGCGCCGAGAAAAGTACGGGGCCGAACTTCCTGAAGGAGTGTTACTCTTAACAGCCGCTGTCGATACCCAGGATAACCGCTTGGAGTACGAAGTTTGCGGCTGGGGCGAAGGAGAGGAATGTTGGGGCATCTTGAAAGGGGTTATCTTGGGAGCGCCTAATCGGGAAAGCACTTGGAAGGCGCTTGATGAGATTTTAGACCGAAGGTACCAGTTTAAAGATGGGTCTGGACTTAGAGTGGTGCGAACGCTCATCGACTCTGGGGGGCACTACACTGGGAGTGTTTACCACTACTGCGAACGGAATATCACGAAGCAGCGGTTTGCACTAAAAGGTATGGGCGGGCCAGGGATACCCTTGGATTACAAAATCGGGAAGGCAAAGGGGCTCAATGCACCGCTTGTTATGCTTGGAGTTGACGATGGAAAGCAGCAGATCATGAATCGCTTGACCATTGATAAGCCAGGCCCGATGTTTTTTCATTTTCCCGAGGATGAGGAAGGAATCATGCAAAACCGTGGGTACGACAATTTGTACTTTCGCGGATTGATTTCTGAGCATAGAAAAACGGTCAAACGAAATGGGGTGTATCGTCAGGTTTGGGAGCCTACCCAGGGAATCCGCAACGAGCCTTTGGATCTTAGAAACTACAACCTGGCCTGCATGTTAAGCCTGCATCCTGACTGGGTAGCTTTGAAGTCGGGTATGCAGAATTTAATAGGAGATACAAAACCTGCCTTAGAAGTGAAGCAGACAGGTCGGAAGTCCAGAGCCATAAAGGCGTCTAGTAGAACAAGCATCTGGTAAGGAGAACATACGATGAGCAGAATCCAAAATCAGCGCCTGAAGATGTATTTAGAAGCGGAGCAAGCTGTGCTGACAGGCCAAAGCTACACCATCGGAAATAGGACTTTGACACGAGCTAATCTAGCGACCATTCGGGCTGCTATAGACGATCTAGTAGCTTCTGGGGCTACCTTAGAAGGAGAGCCTTTGGAGGCTTCTGGAAGCACTAAAAGAGTCGTGCTGATGGATTGAGAGGAGGATATCCCTTGAGCAAACGAAACCGAAAAGTATTGAAATCAAGGATTCGGGCCCCTGCCGTGAAGAATAGTGGTTACAGCGACGGCGGGGCGTCTTTTCAAAAGGATGCTTTGCGCAGCTGGTATCCACAACGGCTTTCCAGCAAAAGTGATATTGATGCAAACCTTGTGACGCTGCGGAATCGTGCGGCAGATCAGGCAACGAACACCCCATTGGGAAGCGCCGCTATTGTGACCAGCACGATGCATGCTGTAGGCGCGGGGCTTAGGCTCTTTCCACGCATTCCTTACAAGTTCCTGGGGCTGACTGCAGAAGAAGCGAGAGACTGGGAACGGAATACGGTGAGGGAGTTTAAGCTTTGGGCCGGATCCAAAGAGTGTGATTGGAGACGGCGGAATAATTTTTATGACCTTCAGAACATTGCCTATGCAACGTATCTTACTGATGGCGACAGTTTCGCCTTGTTCCGCCGCGCCAATCCTTCTTTTAACATGCCGTACACCTTGCGTATCCAGCTGCTGGAAGCGAACAGGGTGAGCAATCCTTTGGGAGGTGCAGGCGTAGGGTACAGTAAAGCCAATGCGTGGGGCGTTGAGCAGCTGAACCCAGATAACGGCAACCATATCGTAAACGGGATTGAAGTCACTCAGGAAGGGCGACTAGCCGCGTATTGGGTAAGCAATAAAGTCCCAGGGGATCTTGTAAATATTGACGGAGCAACGATTTGGCAACGTATCGAAGCCTTTGGAAATACGACGGGGCTGCCCAATATGCTGCAAGTCTGTCACGATATGCGGGCAGAGCAGTATCGAGGCGTACCGTATCTTGCTCCCGTGCTTGAAAACCTGAAGCAAATTGGGCGGTATTGTGATGCTGAACTGACCGCTGCTATCATCCGCAGTTTTCTCTCGATTTTCTTCACCAATACGCAGGCCAGCAACAGCATCGACAATATCCTGCCTAGCGCGTATGAAGATGAAAATCGTGATGGCGAACCTGTAGTGGATGCGGCGCAGTACAAGCTCGGCCCAGGACAGCTCAACAGCCTACCAAAAGGGGTAGACGTAAAGACCGTCGACAGCTCTAATGCGCAGAGTGCGTATGACAGCTACATGACGCATCTTGAAAAAAGCGTGGCTGCTGCGCTCAACATCCCGTACGAAGTGCTACTAAAGTGTTTTGGGTCTTCTTATACTGCCAGTCGAGGCGCATTGCTGCAAGCTAGAGATGAATTTCAAACGCGTCGCGGGTGGTTTGCTGCTGATTTTTGCCAACCGATATACGAGCAATGGCTGATGGAAGCCGTTGCTACAGGTCGAATCAAATGCCCTGGATTTTTTGAAAACCCTGTTAAGCGTGACGCTTGGGTTGCTGCGGATTGGTTTGGTCCTTCGATGAGTATTCTCGATCCGATCAAGGATGTTACGGGGGCCGCCCTAAGGGTGAAGTATGGACTGACGACACGGGAACGAGAAGCCGCCGAAATGACAGGTAGTGACCTCGAAGAAAATTTGGAACAGATTGCTTATGAACAGGATTTAATCAAGAACCTTGGCATTGATGAGGGCAATCCAGAAGTCCTGGCGGGGATTAGATTGAATCAGAGGGAGGGGGTGAACTAAATGAATAGAACCAGAAAATGTTGGGAGATTCGCAATGCCGCAGATCGTGATACTGCAGAAATCCTACTGTATGGAGAGATAGATAGCGCAGGGGATTGGATTCATGAGCATGCGCCCGATGATCCAACTCAAAGTGCTATCAGTTTCCGAAAGGAGCTGCAGGCTCTAGACGGGAAAGAAGTTCTGCTTCGCATCAACAGTCCTGGGGGCGACGTTTTCCAAGCACAGGCGATGTACAACACCTTGAAGGCTTACACTGGGAAGATAAGCTGCCATATTGATGGTATCTGCGCCAGCGCAGCGACACTGGTTGCTTGTGCTGCAGAACGTATTGTCATGCCTAGAAATGCGCTTTTCATGGTGCACAATCCCGCTGCGGCTTACTTTGGTATGCTGGATCAGAAGGAACTAGAAAAATTCGGCGGGATGCTTAAAAAGGTGAAAGAAACTATCGTGAATGTATATCACGCCCGATGTCCAGAATTGCCCGTTGATGACATTGAACGCATGATGGATGAAGAAACCTGGATGACTGCCAACGAAGCCTTTGAGAAAGGATTTGTTGACGAAGTGGATGATTACGGCGTAGAAACGGACATCCTGGATAATGGACTTATCATAGTGAACCATGTGGCTATGGCAGGTTTGGGACCTGAAAAAAGGATAGGCCTGAAGAATCGTTTTGCTAGTAGGAAGACGAAGAAAGAGGTAAAAAACATGAGTGAAAAAGAAACGAGTTTTATGGAACAACTGAAAGCTTTTTTTGCCGCCAGAGATGCTGAAGCACTGAAAGCGAATGCTGAAACGAACCGAATCAAGGCCTTAGACGGTTTGAAGGGCGATAATCCTGTGGTAAATGCTATGGTGGAAAAAGCGAAGGAAACCGGAACCACGGCAGAAAATTTGAAACCTTTCGTTGACGCCGTATCTGGTCTGAAGATGGAAGATAAGGGTATTGAAGAATTAAAGGCTCTGATTACTGACCAAGTACATTCCGGTTCCAATGGAGTGAAGGCCAATGTCGATTCTCCGGAGAAAGCCAATCGCGATGTTAAAGCGGAAATTGACACCATTGTTGACTTGATTAATAAGAAAAGGGGTTGAGATTATGACGATTGTTGAAAAATATAGCATGACGGCTGACAACTTGCTTGCTGGACCGGAAATCCCGGTCCTGACCAAGAACTTTAAGGTAACTGCTGGTACTGCGATGAAACGAGGCACTTTGCTGACGGTAAATACGGAAGGGATGGTTTCCGCAACGAAGAAGGCTGAAGAATCTAGCGCAGTATTAACGAATGATATCGACGAGAAAGCAACGGTGGTAACGGCATACGTTGCTGGCCGGTTCAATCGAGCAGCTCTGATCTGTGCGGAGGGGGACTCCGTTGAAGCTCATGAGGAAGAACTGCGTAAGGCCGGCATCCACTTAACTGTTAAGCTGTAAGGAGGATTACACATGATTGACATTAAAAATACAGTTGCACTGATGACTGCAGTGGATCGAAGCAAAGCACCCGCTTCTTTTTTACTGGATACTTTTTTCCCTATTATCCCTGATACGGCAACGACTTCCACGATTGAAGTCCAGGTAAGGACTGGAGAACGTCGGCTGGCGCCATTTGTGGTTCGCGGCGGAAAGGCCGTGGAACTCAAAAGAAATGGGTTTGATGACTTCTTTTATAAACCGCCAATGATGGCCCCTTCCCGAGTCGTAGACCCCGATATGCTCAGTGAACGTGGGTTTGGCGAGGGTGTTTATTCTGTTAAATCCCCAGCCCAGCGCGGGAATGAGATTCAGGCACGAGACTTGGCTGAACTTCAAGCGGCCATTATCAACCGAAAAAATAAGATGGCGGGGGACCTCCTGACTTCTGGTAAATATGATATCAAGGGTTATGCGGATGATGGCAATCTGACGGTCATCGATACGGTGGACTTTAACTTCAATCAGAAAATTGTACCTTCCACGACGTGGGATCAGGCGGGGGCCACAATTTACGACGATATCAGATCCGCTTCTGAAAAGATCCAGGAAGCGTCTGGTATGGTTCCAACCGTCATGATTGTCGGCAAAAATATTGCGGGCTATATGCTGAGTAATGATCAGATCATGAAGTGGATGGGAATCCCTAGCACGAACAATCTTTCTATGTTTAGCTTCCAGCCTCGAATTACGGCTCCACAAGTTTCCTTTGTTGGCCGAATCCCCGCGCTTAACCTGGAAGTCTACACGTACGCGGAATCTTATATGGACGATGACGGGAAATTGAAGGGGTTCATTGGAGATGATGATGTCATCGTTGGTATTCCTGGCAGAGGTCACCAGTACCACGGCGCAGTCACGCTGCTTAACGAGGCTGCGACTGGGTACAATACCTATGTTGGACCCTACGTTCCTTACTATGCCGGCGATAAGATGGATCAGGAATTAAGACTGACGATGTATTCCCGTTGCGTAATTGCCCCTGAATGCATTACTGATTTTGCGGTTATTAAGGCAAAAGGAGAATAAACATGAAGGTCCAGATTAAACGAAATTACATCACCCAAGGGGGCCATTTATACGGCCCTGGGGATGAGATTGAAATGGCAGAACAAGCTGTGGAACGTTTTTTGAAGACGGGGCAGGTGGAAGTCGTAGCTTCCCCGAAGGCTGCATCCACTAAAAAGAAAACTGTGGAACCAGAACTGCATGAGTTACCTCCTGAAGAAGTAGAGCCTGAAGAAGTTCAAACTTTACCCGAACCGAAGCCGGAAGCCTACAAAAAGAATAAGAAAAAATGAACTTCAAGGATACTCTGAAGACTGACCTAGATGTGTTCCTGTGCCAGGATGAATTCGGGGAGATCCATGATCTGAACGGGCGTAAGGTGACCTGCATTGTACAGAGTCCTACTGCTCGGGAATGGTTTCAGGGACAAAAATACGCCGGCTACGAAGGCATTTCCGGACGCGAAGTGGTTATTCATGTTAAAACGAAGGCTTTGGAAGACATACCGCGGGAAGGGCAGGTGTTTACTCTAGATGGAGAACCCATGCTTGTTAGTAACTGCGTTGATGATCTAGGGATTATGTCCATTACCCTTCATCAGAACGTTGGCGTAGGAGGTGGTATGGATGCCTATTAGTGCTGAAATCGAAGCCGCGGAACAACTACTTGGCACGCTGGCAGGGCTAAAGTCGCAAGGTGTCCAGAAGGCTATCCAACGGGCTTCCAAACGGGCGGCGACGGCAGCCAGGACGGCGGGAACCAAATCCATTCGCAGCATTTATACGATGAAATCTGGGAATCTAAAGGCGCGCACGCAAATCAGAAAGGAAGACGATGGAACAACCATCCTTGTGCGAGGCTCAACGGAACCAGTATCCCGTTATAAAGCTTCTAAAAGGAAATATGGCGTTTTTGTAGCGATTAAACGGGATGGTGGGGGCCGAGTTCCTCGGTCCTTTACGCTAAACGGTCATTTTGTCGCAAGGGCAGGCAAGGAACGGTATCCGGTGAAAGGATTGTACGGCCCCGCTGTTCCGCAGTTATTTGGAAATCCTGAGGTCATGGAGGAAATGCAGGAGCGGGGTCAAGAGGTCTTTAATTCCAGATTGCAACATGAATTGGAACGACTGCTTGGAGGTGCATGATGACTCCTTTAGAAGTCGCGCAGGGTATGGCTAACTTCCTAAAGGAACGCCTAGCCGAGTACGAAGAACGGGGTGGAAAAGAGTTCCATGTTTATGCGGGCTTCCTGCCGCGTGCTCGTCGTGTGGAAGAACTGGAAAAGCTGTGCCCTGCTATTGTGATACGCCCAGAAGTGACAACCGATGAGGCTAAACAGAGCACCGTGTCCTTGGTGTTGTATGCAACAGTATACGATCCGGATTTTAAAGAAGGCTGTCAATCCCTATTCCATTTGCTTGAATTCATTCGGGCCCATCTCTTGATGGGGAATCCAGTTGCAGGCAAGTTCTGGATTCAGCCTGGAATGAAAAGCATTGTGCCAGATGAGCAGCCTTACCCCCAGTGGCTAGGCGTCGTCGAGTGCGAAGTGGTGATCCCTCAAGTGCGACAAAATAATCCTCCGATTGGATGGTGGACATTATGAAGAAAAAGAATAAACAAAAAGGCCCAGTGATTTATGTCGGGCCAGGGTTCCGCGATACAGATTTAACGACATTCAAGATTTTCGCAGATGGCATTCCGGAAAACTATGTGGGGAATCCAACTTACGAACTTCTTTTTGTCTCTCCTGAAGAACTGGATGAAGTTCGAAGGGAGATTGCTCAGAATGGAACTGCCCGCAATGTGCTTTATCAGAGGGCCGTTGCAGAACACGAGAAGAAAGGTGGTAAATAGCGATGGCATTATTTCATGGTGTGCAGGTTGGCGAGGTTCCAACTGCCATTATTCCGCCCGTTAACACAACGGCAGGGTTGCCTGTGGTTTTCGGTACGGCTCCGGTCCATTTGACGGAGGACCCGATGAAATACGTTAATAAACCGGTAATCTGCTATAGCTGGGACGAGGCGGTGAAGGCCCTTGGATATAGTGATGATTGGGATAACTATACTCTTTGTGAAGCCATGTATAGTGAATTTAAGCTCTATGCCGTGGCCCCGATTATTTTTGTAAACGTATTGGATCCGACAAAACATAAAAAGTCCGAAACGAAAAAGACCGCACCTTTGATTGAGGGGAAAGTCGAGCTTTCTGAAGCCGTGTTGTTAAATACCTTGAAGGTGCGCTCCACAGAAGCGGCTCAACCGGCAAAAGAAGGGATTGACTATACGGCAGCCTGGGACGATGACGGGCGTCTCATCATCGCGGTCGTGCCCGGCGGAACGTTAGCTAGTGGAGAGAGTATCGTCCTGGATTATGATGCGGTAGACCCAACGGCGGTGGATGCCGATGACATCATCGGCGGGGCATCCGCTAAGGGTGAGTCCAAAGGGCTTGAGCTTATTGATAAAATCTACACCCAATTTTCTTTAGTTCCAGGCATCATTGCGGCGCCGGGATGGAGCGAAGACCCCGCAGTGGCATCGGTCATGAAGGCGAAAGCCCTGAATATTGATGGGCTGTTCCGCTGCATCGTCCTTACGGACGTGGATACTGCGGAAGTAAAAGCCTATAGCGATGTCAATGAATGGAAAAATAAAAATAATTATACGGGAACTAACCAAGTCGTATGCTGGCCCTGCGTGCGGAACGGGAAAAAGGTGTTCCACTTGTCCACCCATTTGATGGGTGTCATTGGCGTAACAGACGCAGCGAATGGCGACATTCCTTATCGAAGCCCGTCCAACATTTCAATCCAGGCTACGGGCATTTGTCTAAAGGATGGCAGTGAAATCAGCCTGTCCCTGACGCAGGCCGATCTTTTGAATACTCAGGGCGTTGTAACTGGGCTGAATTTTAATGGCGGTTGGAAAAGCTGGGGCAACTGCACTGGGGCTTACCCCTCTAAAACGGATGTAAAAGATTCCTTTATTTGTGTCCGGCGAATGTTTGATTGGCAGTACCAAACATTCATTCTGACCTATTGGCAGATTTTGGACGCGCCATTGACTCCAAGATTGATCAGAACTGTTGTTGATTCCGAAACGATTCGATTGAATGGGCTGGTTTCTAGAGGGTATCTTCTGGGGTCCTCTGTGAAATTCCTGGAATCTGAGAATCCCAGAACGGATCTGCTGCGGGGCATCTTTAGAATCCATTCTTGCATTACGCCGCCTGTGCCGGCTCAAAAGATTGAAGATATTCTGGAATATGATGTCAATAACTTCCAGAAACTTTTTGCTTAAGGAGGTGAACTCATGAGCGTGAATGTAATTCCTGAAGTCATCAACGATATGCGGGTCTACCTAGATGGTGCGGATGACATGATTGGTTGCAAAGAATTTAAGCTGCCCGAACTCGCGGCATTGACAGCCGACGTGGAAGGCATTGGTATTGCTGGGAAAATCGAAGCACCAATTGAAGGTCACTTCGATAGCCTCGAAGCAGAGTTGACTTGGCAGCTTCCCACAAAGACCAGCACCCGCCTGGTAGCTGGTACCACGGTTAGCCTGGACGCCTATGCAGATCTGCAAAGCTACGATGGCGGAGCGAGCGCCTATGCACATGATTCCTATCATGTTGTGATTCGGGGGCGGGTGAAATCCCATGACCCTGGTACGCTAAAAGCAGGGGAAGCCATGGAAAGCAAAACCACCATTGAGTGCCACTATATCAAGATTAGCATCGGTGACTCCGAATTGTGCGAGATTGATAAGTTTGGCTTCAAGTCTGTTGTTGGCGGCGTGGATCTCTTGGAACAGGTTCGCAGAAACATTGGGATGTAAGGGAGGAATCTTAGATGGCAAAAAAAGAATTGGATACGGTGCAAAACAGTGCCGCAGAAGTTGAAGAGAATGTGGTCGTGCTGCACAAACCCTTGGCTGATGGTACAGACAAGTTGGTGCTAGATTTTGAGCGCATCAATGGTCGTACACTCATTAGCTGTGAGAAACAGGCCAGAAAGCTGGACCCCGCTATTACGGTTCTTGTTTTATCCCAGGTGTATCAGGCTCTGGTGGCGGGGGCTGCCACCAACTTGAAATACGATGAAGTATTGAACCTCTCTGGCAAGGACTTCACGGCCCTGTGCCTGAAGGCACAAGGTTTTTTGCTCCAATAAGACTGATTGTCGAGGAAATCAGGGTATCCTGCTTGAGACTGGCTAAATACAGTCAGTCTCCGCTGGGATACTTTTTGGGACTTTCCTTGACTGATTTGTGTGGATGGATTGCGGTCGTCAACCGCGAGATAGAAGCAGAAGAGGAAGCATGTAAAAAGCAAAAAAAATAAGCCTATCGGGGATGATAGGCTTTTTTCTATATTGGAAAGTTAGGGTAAGCGTTTCGGGTCAAGGTGAAGATCGGTGCGGATGGGACCGTTAGGATGGGCGGCGTAAAAATCATCCATTAGTTTCTTTTCCCAAGCCATACTTTTAGCACAGTAATCTTGTACTTCTTTTACCTTTTTTTCTATTTCGAGTTGATGCTTTTTTAAGGCTTCAATCTCCTTTTGGCATTCAAGCTCCGTAAGATTAGGTTGATAAGCTAGAGCAGATAGAATCAAAGAATCGAAGAATCCCATAGTCTTCGCCCCCTTTTTTATTAATTATACCACAGTCAAAGGTGGTGAAAAAGAATGTCCGGAAAACTTATGGAGCTGGCAATAGCTATTAGAGGAAAACTAGACAGCTCCTTACCAGCTTCAGTTAAAGAAACCAACGAAAATATCAATAGATTAAGTGGCAACCTTAAACAATTACAAGATATCAGCGCTAAGGCAGGGGCGTGGAAAGCTGCAGCTGGTCAAGTGCGTCTATATAAACGTGAGTTGGCTGAGGCTCAAAGGGAAGCTTCCAAAACATCAGAAGCCCTAAAAATATCGGGGAATAAGAGTTCTCAAGCAGCAAATGCTTATAAGACTGCTCAAAGAAATGCAAAACAAATGGCAACTTCTCTGCATGAAAGTAGAGGACTTTTGGTATCACTAAGTGCAGAACTGCAAGCGGCTGGATTTAATACGAAAGATTTTGCGGAAAGCGAAACCAACCTTAAAAATCAGATTGCGGCCACAAATAAAGCTTTGGAACAGCAAAAACAGCTTAGTTCCCGAGCAGTTGAAAGACAGGATAATCTCAAGGCGGCTAAAAGTGGTTATTCTAAAGCAAAGCAAGGGTTGATGCAATCCTTTGCCAACTTTAGTGGCGGGGTGATGATGGCTAAAAGTCTTGCCGCGCCTCTGGTAGAAGCAGTTCAAGTGGCTGCCAATTTTGAACAGGCCATGTCCAAGGTACAGGCGATTACCAATGCTGATGAAGCCGATACGAAGAAATTAGCCACAACTGCGAGGGACTTAGGCGCAAAAACGAAGTTTTCTGCAACACAGGCAGCTGAAGCCATGAGCTATTTAGGGATGGCGGGGTGGAAGACTGACCAAATCATTGCAGGTATGCCAGGTCTTTTGAATCTCGCTGCAGCGTCTGGGGCGGATCTTGCTCAAACAGCAGATATCGTTTCCGATGATCTGACAGCATTTGGTATGCAGGCCAATCAAGCAGGGCACATGGCTGACGTAATGGCAGGCGGCATCCACTAATGCTAACACGAATGTGGTGCTGATGGGCGCTACCTTTAAATACGCCGGCGCCGTTGCAGGTGCCCTGGGCTACAGCTTGGAAGATGTGGCGCTAGCAACTGGTCTGATGGCTAACGCAGGCATCAAGGGAGAGCAGGCAGGTACATCTTTAAGATCTATGATGTCCAGGATGACTGCTCCTACCAAACAGGTCCAAGCTGCCATGGATAAATTAGGGTTAACTGTCAAAAACTCCGACGGCAGCATGAAGCCCTTTGGTCAGACGATGCAGGAACTGAGGGCGAAATTTGCGGGCATGAGCGACAGCGAAAAAGCCCAGTATGCGTCCATGATTGCAGGGCAGGAAGCAATGAGTGGTTTTTTGGCCATTGTCAATGCATCGGATAGTGATTTTGCAAAACTGAGCAATGCAGTGAATCATGCCGATGGAGCGGCCGCTAAGATGGCAAAAACGATGAATCAGAATGCTCAAGGCGCACTGGTCCAACTGCAGTCCGCAACAGAGTCCGCACAGATTTCTGTGGGCAATGTGTTCCTGCCTATTTTGGCCAAGGTAGCGACGTATGTTGCTGGGGTTGCGGGGAGTTTTGCGAAATGGGCGGAAGAACATCCGCGTCTCGTAACGGCGTTAGCCGCTGTTGCTGGTGCGGTTGCTGCGGTGCTGCTAGGACTGCTTGCGTTTAGCGTGGCCGTATCCACGGTTAAATATGTAGTCGCAAGCATTAAGCTTTTTAAGGCAGCAATGCAAGGCGCTCAGATTGCTACGAAAGTCATGGCAGGAGCTCAGGCGGCCCTTAATTTTGTCATGAGCATGAACCCCATTGCTCTTGTGATTATAGGCGTAATGGCACTCATTGCGGCGCTTATTTATCTATACAACAATAGTGAAACGGTTCGAAACTTTATTGACTGGGCGGCACAGAGTATTGCGACGGCATGGAATACGGCAGTAACCTCAATATCTGAAACCGTAGCAGAGGCAGCCGTTTGGATCTCAAGTCAGTGGCAGTATATCTGCGATACGGCGGACAGTACCTGGAATGCAATCACAAGTACAATTCAAAGCGTATGGGAGACTGTTTACAGCGTCGTGGATGAAGGCGTTCAATGGGTGCAGAACAAATGGGAACAGCTAAAAGGAGTGTTCAGTTCACCTATCACGACTGCGATTAAATTCATTACGTCCAGCTCTTCCAATGAAAACCCCGACAGGAATGCCTATGGTGGCCTTATTACCAGGCCTACATTGAGCTGGGTGGGGGAAGCCGGAGACCCGGAAATGATAGTCCCGATCAACCGGACACAGAATGCCATGCGTTTGTGGCAAAGCGCTGGGCAGATGCTTGGTGTGGAGGCTTTGCAACCGGTCAGAGATCCGGCACCGCTCCTTGGAAGCAGAGGAACTGGCGTAACAGTGAACTTCGCTCCAACTATCCAAGTGTCGGGGGGAGCCACAACTGCGGATCAGATTCGAACTGTACTGCGGGAACAGGAAGCTCAATTTGAGGCGAAATTCCGCCGGCTGTATCAGGAGATGGTGCAGCGGGAAAGGAGGTTGTCTTTTGATTAAAAGGTATACAACAATCCAAGGTGATATGTGGGACTTTATTGCGTTTAAGATCTATGGCAGTGAACGCTTTATGGATGCTCTTTTGGAGGCGAATCCGGATCATGCTGAAACGATTGTTCTTCCAGCAGGAATCGAGCTTGATTGCCCAGAAGTGAGTAGGAATGCCCCCCGCTTTCTGCCGCCTTGGAAGGAGGGGTGAGGGTGTCTTTTGTTGCAAGTGCAGTTGAAAGAATGATGGGCACTCTCCCAGGAGGGTCTAGCTTAGCCTATCGCACCTGGTGCGAAGTCCTCTATACGCCGAAAGGTAGCAATGAGAGCAAGGATATTTCAGAAGAGATTAGTAAATATTTATTGAGCTTGGATTATACCGACAACATCGAAGGGCAGGCAGATGATCTAAGTCTTACATTAGAAGATCGTGCCCAACTTTGGACGTCTGATTGGTATCCGCAACGAGGGTCCAAATTAGATGTTACGATTTATACCTTGAATCGGGGTCGCCTAGATGAGGGTTTAAAATCTTTGTTTTTAGGCAGTTTTGAAGTCGATGAGATAGAAATCAAAATGGCACCAGCGACGGTTCAGATCAAGGCTGTAGGTGTGACCTTCGAAAGCAGTCTGCGCGGCGAAAAGAAGAACCGGACTTGGGAAAAGATTACGGTCAAGAAATGCTGCGAAGATATTGCTGCGGGAAATGGGTTGACGCTTGATTGGTATTGTGAAAATAATCCTCCCTTGGATCACGTCGAACAGTCCGATGAATCAGACCTTGAATTCTTGAAAAAAGTGGTCAAAGATGCGGGACTTTGCCTGAAGGTAGACCTGAAGAAATTGACGGTTTTTGATGAGCAGCAACAGGAAAAGGGATATGCCAAACTCTTTTTCTTGCATCCAGGGCTTGAGCAGCTAGCTCAAAAGATTCAGGATGGAACGGACGGGCCGAGATATATTTATTCGTTCGCCGATTACCAGCTGAAGGCGAAAACGAGAGACGTTTACAGGGCTTGCCATGTGAAATATAAAAAGGGTAAGGAGAAGGCCGTTATTGAGGCTACTTTCGTCGATCCCAGTAAAAAAGAGGGCCAAACCCTAGACGTCAGTGAGCAATGTGAGACAGTCGCAGAAGCTGAACGCTTAGCCCGAAAGAAACTGAGAGAGAAGAACAAGGAAGAAGTTACTGCAGCCTTTAATCTTACTGGTGATACGATTTATGCCGCAGGTCAATTAGTACAGCTGCAGCACTTTGGAGTTTTTGATGGGAAGTACATCATCACGCGCGTTGCGCTGAGGCTCGGAGGCGGCTTTACTGCCAGCCTTGATTTAAGGAGGTGTCTTGATGGATACTAAGCGGCTCCTGGAAGGGATGTTCTATATCGGAGAGGTAAGCTCATTAGAACCTCAGACCGGAATGGTAAGAGTCGTTCGGTCCGATAAAGAAAACAAGGTGTCTGGAGAACTCTTCGTCATTCAAAGGGGGTCCAGCCGAAGTAAAGACTATTGGATGCCTGCGGTGGGTGATCAGGTGCTCTGTTTGCAGCTGCCGAATTTTTCAGGAAAAGGAACAGGAGATGGTTTTATCCTGGGAACGTTTTACAGCCAAGCGGACACGCCGCCAGCTGGAGCATCCGCAGATACCAGGGTGCTAAGTCATCCAGGGGACATGGTCCTCAATGTTGGAGGAACGCTGACCATCCATGCCGGTTCCTTGGACGTTCAAGGCGCGGGGGATGTGGTGGCTAGTGGAATTTCCCTGACGGGCCATGTTCATGGAGGGGTTGTATCTGGCGGAAGCACTACTAGTGGTCCTCAATAAATCAATGAGAAGGTGAAATGATGTACATCGGATATATGGGTCCTGTTGTTTTCTTGGCATCGTCTACTTATACACTGACTCCTTCCAGGATGGGACAGGAAGGGGAAGGAAGATGGGCCGACCATGATCTTATCCATTACAAGCCGGTCAGTGAATTTCTTGGGCCTGGGCTGCAGTCCCTTGCCTTCGATTTGATACTATCCAGACAGTACGGGGTAGATCCTGACGGCGCGGTGAAATTGCTCCGCCAAATGAGGGATACGGGAGTTGTCTTCCCCCTTATTATTGGCGGGCACCCTATCAGCCAAACCTATTGGCGACTAATGAGTATGTCGGAGAATGATAACTATTATGGGCCAACTGGGAATCGCATATGGTGCAAGCTGCACGTGCAGCTAAAGGAATACAGCGTGGATAACTATACAGAAGAGCAATCCAAGGTTGATTTGTATGGATCCATCGGGAATGTCCTGGCTACAGTCTTTTAAAGGAGGGATGACCTATGGCGCAAACATATAGGGTGGATGGACGTCCTGCGGCAACCATCGACTTTAACCCCTCCACCTTGGTAACTGAAGTGCTGCAGAACGTAAAGACAATCTTATCTACGGTGAAATACTCAGTGCCACTTGATCGAGGTTTTGGAATTGGTGGGGATGCAGTTGATATGCCTATGCAGCAGGCGGCGGCTATGCTGAGTGGAGAAATCTTTGCTGCAATACGAAGATATGAGCCTCGCGCCATGATTCAATCCATCAAGTTTTCTGGGGATGAATCTGGAAAGCTAATTCCAATTTTGGAGGTGAGAATTGTTGGAACTGAATAAAATAGCTGACGTAGGCTTTGCAGATTATGATGAAGAACGCATTAAACATGCCGTGATAGACGCCTATCAGAAAATAGCCGGACGAACACTTGCCAAAGGTGATCCGATACGGCTAATTTTATTATCCATCGCGGCCATTATCATTGAGCAGCGATATTTGATTAACCAGACCGGAAAGATGAACCTGCTAGCTTATGCCAAAGGAAACTATTTGGACCATCTAGGCGCTTTGTTTGATGTGGAACGAATTCCAGCTAAAGCCGCAAGGGTAACCGTGAAATACACGCTGTCTACGGCTGCTGTTAATGGCGCCTATATTATCCCAAAAGGGACCCGGGTGACAGACCAAGCCGGGGCCATCTATTTTGCGGTTGATGAGGCTACGGAAATCTCCGTTGGAGAAATGTCATGCTTGGTACACTGCACCTGCACACAGGTTGGAGAAGTGGGCAATGGATTTCTTGTGGGAAGCCTATCGCGTCAAGTTGATCCTCTGCCATTTGTGGCATCTGTTTCCAATACGACTGTCAGCGCAGGAGGCGGGGATACAGAAGGGGATGATGCCTATCGAAATCGCATCCACGAAGCCCCTGAGTCTTTTTCCGATGCAGGTTCTTACGGGGCGTATGCCTTCTTTGCAAAAAGCGCTAATACAAATATTATCGACGTGAATATTTCTTCCCCTGCTGCTGGCGAGGTGCTTCTAGTGCCGTTGCTAGCTGGAGGTATTTTACCAGAACAAGAGATACTGGATGAAGTCCTGAAGGTGTGCAGCGCAGAAAAGGTTCGGCCCCTAACGGATAAGGTGACTGTCAAGGCGCCTACTGTTGTGTCTTATGATATCAACGCGTCTTATTATATCCTAACTGACGATAAAGCACAGGGAACGGCCATTCAGGAAGCGGTGACCAATGCTGTTAGCCAATACGTGATGTGGCAGAAATCAAAATTGGGGCGTGATATCGATCCCTCTAAACTGTATGAACTCATGGTACAAGCTGGAGCTCGAAAGGTTACGGTGACGGCTCCAGTCATCAAGCAGCTGCAGCGAACTGAACTGGCAGTGGCAGAAGACGTAACGGTGACATTTTTAGGGGGGGCAGATGAATGAGTAAGCTAAAAGACGTTGAATTGAAAAGCATCTTGCCCACTTCTATCTCGGAAGACGAGAACGTTAGAAAAACAGCGGACGCAGTTTCTAACGAGTTGACTGCTGTTACAACTCTCATCCCAAATGTCCTAGTCTATAGCCGTATCGATCAGCTGCCTGAAAACCTTTTGGACCTTTTAGCATGGCAATTTCACGTCGAGGATTATGATGATTCTGCGGACATTGACATTAAGCGTAAGCAAGTCAAGACGGCGATAGCCGTGCATCGATATAAAGGCACAGTGTATGCGGTTAAGGTAGTCGTGGAGGCTCTAGCTGGAGGAGCTAAGGTCAGAGAATGGTATGAATACGGGGGAAACCCGTATCACTTCCGCGTGGAACAGATGCCCGATAAGGTGCGATGCGGGGGAAGTGTGGAAGCTTTTACTCGTGCAATTGAAAATGCCAAAAATGTTCGCAGCTGGCTTGACGAATTAAGATGGCAAAGAGAACTAAAGGTAAGAAAACGCTATGCGATAGCCGCCGGTGTGTCAAAAGAGATAACCATCGGCTTACCAAAAATTAATAATGTGGATGTATTGCAGCCGAATCGATTTGCGACGGCTGCATTTCTTTTTAAGGAAATCTGGATAGGAGGAAAAAATGGCTGATTGGTCTGGAGCAATTATGACAAAACAGGGAAGAGCCCTGGAAGCAAAAGTAACCGCAGGCATCTGTAAGTTGGAGCTGACAAAGCTGAAGGTGGGAGACGGCGAACCGCATGAAATTGAAAGCATGACAGATTTAGCTGCGCCCAAACTTGATATTGGCATTTCATCCATTTCGCCCACTGATGCTGGTATTTGCGATATTGAAGGTGTTATCACCAATGCGGAGCTAGAAAAAGGATTTTATATGCGGGAACTTGGCATATATGCCACGGATCCGGAAGAAGGGGAAATATTGTACGCCGTAGCCACCGATAGTCATGCTGATTACCTGCAGGCGAAAGGAAGCAGCACTACACTGTCTGTCGGATTGCATGTGCAAGTGGTCATCACTAATGCTGATAGCGTAATGGCTATCATTGACCCGAAGGGACTCACGACTCGGACAGACCTTGCCGCTCACGACGAATCAGACGCTGCTCACGAAAACCGGTTTAAGCTCTTTGAGAAAATCGCAACACTCGGTGATGACATCATCAAAAAGCTGGCCCTCACGACGACCATCACAGCAATCAAAGCGCTCGAAACAAACAGCTGGTTCGGCCAGCTGCTCAAGATGGTGCTGACAGCTAGCGGGGTCAGATACCTTGCCGCTCAAAACGGGTACATCTGTTTTGGTTCATTTTTTGGAAACCTAATTATACAGTGGGGACATGGATATCAAGGTGATGTTTACTACCCAGTCGCTTTCAATTTGCTCATCCCTCGCATTTTAACCCAGCATGAGGGGATAGATTTTTATCAAACAAAGCCAAGCGCCGTTTCTTTAACTCGGTTTACCTTAACCGTCGTCGGCGACGGCACCGCCAAAGATGCTGATTGGTATGCCGTAGGCGCTTAAACAGTGGATAAGAACGGAGTCCACAAAGCAGCAATGGCAGGTTGCTTTGCCAGTTAGCTTTAAAATGGATTGCCTTGCTTCAATGGCCACGCTGGTTGGTTCATCTACAATCGCAGATAGCTTTCGTTCCGTCAAAATACAACAGCTTCAGCAATCCGGCATCAAAATCACTCTTGAATCTTCAAACCCTGATATGAGCGGCGTTTGGGTAATCAGCGGCAAATATCTCAGCCTCTGTTTGGGTCACAAAATATTCAACCGGTCGCTGACGTCCAGCTTCACTCACTACAAAAACAAAGGGCCGTCGTCTGCGGCCCGATAGATGCTTGATACTCCCATACCCATTGGGTTTTCTCATTTTTTCATCATCCTTTCACGAAAGAGGGTAAAAAACATGACAGCAACTAATGTATCTTACTACGCCGCGGCGTTTGACGCCACGGGAAAGCGTGTAGCAACCAAAATCTGTGACTTTAACCCGCTAAAAAATCCCAAACAGCGGGCGGCCCTATTGGACGAGGTCAAAGCTTGTGCAGCAAGCGCTGCGGTGGTCGACATCATCACGTCCGACGACTTTATCGCCTACCTCGACGGCAAGGTCCGAGACAGCAAGACGGGCCGTCCCGTTGACTACGTCCCGCCGGAACCGACCGCAGAAGAAAAGGCTGCCGCAGAAAAGGCATCTCTTGCCGCTGAGTACGAGGCTAACAAGACGGAGATGCTGACCGCACTGCAAGCAGCTACACTTGCCGGAAATTCCGACGCAGTGTCCAGTATCCAGCAAGATTATAAAGCTATGACAGCGGCTTACAAAGAAGCGGTGGAAGGAGTGACGGTAAAATGAGTTTTTGGAAACGGAAAAAATATTGTCAGTACTGTGGGAGCGAGCTAAAGTCCGATGGCAGCTGCAGCAACGAAAGATGTATCGCTTATGTCGGCGAAAAGAAAGCTAAGGACGAAGGAGCGAGCAAAGAATGAGCGATCTTTTGATGGAGGGGTCACACACGCTCATTAGTCTTGCCATCGGCGGGCTAGCCGGGTACTGTGTGGCCTATGTGACGGGCCTCAAGGCCGTGCGTAAGGGGATGCAGCTCATCCTGCGGGCGTCCCTCAACGATATGTACTGCCGTTTTCAAAGCGCGCCCCCGACGGTCGAGGAAAAGCTCATCTGGCAGGAGATGTACGGCGTGTATGAGCGCCTTGCGGAAAATGGCGTCATGCAGGCCAAGCACGAGGACGTGCTCCATATGAGTGAGAGGCGTTAGCAAATGTTTGAATTTGAAAAAATCGACGTTGAAAATATTTTGGTCATCCTGGCCCTCTCGGTGAGCCTCATCATGGCCGTCCTCAGCCATATGGACAACTTAGCCATGTCCATCGTGACTGGCCTCTTAGGCTATATCGGCGGGACCATCAAAGGAGGGAACGGAACTAATGGCAAAAATAGTAACAGTTGACGAGCTGAAGCAGCTGGCAGACGCAGCCCGGAACGAACTTTTTGAGCAGGCCAGACAGATGGGACGTGACCCGAAAATATACCTGCACTGGACCGCAGGACGGTACGAAGCAGACTTTGACGACTACCACGTCTGTATCCACGGCAATGGCAAGATCATGTTGATGGCAGACCTAACGGAGACGCTGGCCCACACGTGGCGGCGGAACTCCGGAGCTATCGGCGTTGCCCTTGACTGCGCCTACAACGCCACCAGCGACGACTTAGGCGACTACGCCCCAACGGCCGTCCAGATTGAGACGCTGGCCCAGGTCGCGGCAGCCCTTGCGGACGGACTGTGGCTTACCATCGACAAGCCCCATGTCATGACACATGGGGAAGCGGCAGACAACGAGGACGGGATTGCCTGCCACGAGCCGTACGGGCCTAGGACCACCTGTGAGCGGTGGGACTTGGAATATCTTGGCACGCCTGAGAGTCCGTCCTTTAATCCTTGGGCGACGGACGGCAGCCGTGGCGGCGACGTGCTGCGCGGCAAGGCTAACTGGTATCGGGCCACATGGAAAAAATGACATGCCAAAATATCGGCTATTTTTTTGACAGCGAAAGGAGATTAAATCATGAGCAAATGGACTGATGTGAGAGACAATATTGTTGATGCGCTGAATGTCGATGTCGTGACCGATGAACTGAAAGACCAGGTCACCAACACTCTGCTGGAACAAGTTATGCCAATCATTGAAAATGCCGTAGATGGCTTTTCTGAAAAGGTGAAGGCACAGGCTCCTCAGGAATCCGGCTGGTGCCGCGTCCGTGATGGCATCGTTCTGCCGCTGGTCATGGAAGGGCTGGTGTTTGTGGTAAAGACCGTGCTGACGAAAGCAACGGCGGAGAATGCAAAAGAAGAGACCGCCAAGGGTGTATAAAACCGAAGATTGATGATATAATAAAGGGCATAGCTGTTACTTGTGCTATGCCCTTATTTTTATGCGACTTCCCGCCGGATCCGGACTGTAAAAAAGTCCTGTGATACCAGTACGGTGAGGTTCGTATGTGGTATGGGTAAGTTCACCACTTCAACTGTAAGCTCCCTATCCTCAAAGAGGGTGGGGAGTTTTGATTTATGTACGACTTTTGCTGTCATGCGATAACGCGGAAAGGAACAATCATGGAAAAAGTTATCATCGAAAGCTTTACCCTTGACCATACAAAGGTCATTGCCCCCTATGTACGTCTCATTGGGGAAGAACAAGGGGAACACGGCGATATTGTCTCCAATTTTGATGTCCGCCTGGCCCAGCCAAACAAAGAAGAAATCCCTACAGGGGGCATGCATACCTTAGAGCATCTTTTGGCCCTTTATCTACGCCCTCGCATCAAAGGATATCTTGACTGCTCTCCCTTTGGCTGCCGCACAGGTTTCCATCTCCTGTGCTGGGGCCACCATGATCCCAGGGACGTGGCAAAAGCCCTCAAGGAAGCGTTGGAACTTATTGTAACGACAAAATGGGAAGACGTGCCGGGAACAAAGGAAAAGGAATGCGGCAACTATAAGGACCATTCCCTCTTTTGCGCCCAGGAATGGGCCAAACAAATCCTAAAAAAGGGAATCAGCAGTGATCCCTATGAACGTCGTTTGGTGTAAATGAAAAAGGAAAAGGACCTGTCGCTCAAAGCGATAGGTCCTTTTTTGGTGCGGATGACAGGACTTGAACCTGCACGTCGAAGACACTAGATCCTAAGTCTAGCGCGTCTGCCAATTCCGCCACATCCGCATAAAGATCCCCGCGTCAAGCCACACAGGGATATGAAAGATTATAATCTAAAATGACAAGAATTGCAAATGTTGATTTTGGGAAGGCGTGGAGAAGAGTTGTCTACAATTTGGAGGGTTTGTTATCAAATTGATAAATAAAAGATGTAGATTTTTATAAATTGTAAAACTTGGTACTTAATATTACTTTAACATCGTGATATAAAGGACAAAACTTTAAGTTATAAAATATTTACTATATAATATATTTGATATAAGAATGATTCAATGAAAGATAAATCGTCATCATTCAAAAAATAAATCGCAGCACGATTCCTGAAAGAGATACGGTGAGCGTCGTAGGGGTTCATACCTTCCATAAGGATGAACTGTGCAGGGCGGTAGGAGCCAGAATTGATTTTTCTGGCGGCCGTAGATTGCGAGGGCTTATGAATGAAAATAAAGAGCGTTGGATCAATATTGAAGAAGTCGCCGAATATATCGGTGTCAGTCCTGTGACGGTTCGCTACTGGCTGCGCAGTGGAAAGAACCTGCCTGGAAAAAGGGTGGGGCGGCAGTGGCGTTTCCGAATCAAGGATATTGATGAATGGATCAAATCAGGAAAAAGCAATTTCGATGATTGACCGATTTTTTCCTCTTTTTCCATGGGAAAGAAGGCTCTGCCTGAAAAAGGGCAGGGTCTTTTTTGCGATGAAGACAATGTGTTTGTATCCTGCGGGTGGATCCTTATCTACTATGGATATCGCTATAATTAGAAAATACTAAATTTACATGTAATTTAAATTTTAGTACAATCTAAATCATCAAAGGATGAATAGAATGATAAGAAAAAGTAGATATGAAGAATCATAAGAAAGATGATTTCTTTTTGATGAGGACTTGGGATTCGGACACGATGACGAAAGGTGGGGACTGATTTCATCTTTTTATACGATTTGCTGGGCTGCGGAATACGCCATGAATAAGAGGTCAAAAGGATTGCCATCTGCTCATAAATGCGCGTCAGGCTTTTCTCAGGATGCCAAGGAAATCGAGATGAGTCTTCTTCTCAGTCACTCATGGATTTCATGTAAGGAGAGGCTGGCTATATCTCAAATTTAAAGAAAGTGGATATCCATTGAAGAACGTTCTGAATATCCTGATGTCAGTACCGTGACCAATCGCTCTTGGATCTGTTCGAAAAAGGATATTCCAGCTGTTCGGGTTGGCAGTCAGTGGCGCTTCAAGATCGAGGACGTCGATGAATGGACCCAATCAGGAAGAAGCAATTTCAGCGCCTGAACAAAGGCGTGTGCACATATTCCTCCGTCTACAGGATCGGAAGACTTTTTATAGAATCGGGTAAAAAGTGAGGGACCCTGAGGCTGGTTCAGTAAGCATCATTAAGCTTAGGGGTCTCTTTTTTGTGCGAATAATAAAAACTATAAGGAAAAAGAAAATATATATATTATCCTATATAATTTCGTATAATTTTATATAATTTAATATATTAGCGTTTTTTTGATAATAAGTAAGAAAATTGCAACTTTTATTATATTTCTTTTTGTAGTATAATACCAACTAAAGAAAATAAATACCATAATAACCATAATAACCGTAATAAACATGAAGCTGTATCATGGTTATCAATACGGAAAGAGATGGGAGAGGATGATGGTGGACCATAAGTGGATATCCATTGAAGAGCTGTCTGAGTATCTTGGTATCAGTGCCGTGACCATTCGCTCTTGGATCCGTTCGGGAAAAGATATTCCGGCTGTCCGGATTGGCCGTCAATGGCGCTTTCGGATTGAAGAGATTGATGAATGGATTGAATCCGGAAGAAGTGAACTCGTATGACAGCCTGAAAATGGCTGCTGATTCGTATCGGATGATAAATGCGGGGCATAAGAGAATAGGCCCCGCTTCTTTCATGCATTCATAAATAATTTTTTTCTTATGATTTTGTAGATCTTGCTATTCCTATAGATTGGAACTTGTTGTTTTGATAGGATGCATTCACTACAATAAAAAGGTAAAAACAAAAGAGATTTAGAGAAAACAGAAGAAAATCGCGATGATGAATTGGCAAGAGTAAAATCTTCATGAAATTTTCATCTTTTACAAATAGAATAAAAGAATCATAGTGAAAGATGGAATAAGAATAAACAATTTCAGTATAAAGAAAAAATTATATAATTGATAATTGATTTAATAATAAAATAAATATAAATATCAAATAATATATTAAAAACAATTGAAAAGGAAATATAAATCTGCTATAATGATTTCTGCTTACTTTGCGAAGGCATGGCCCATCAAATCACGGAAAGGAGGATGCTCTATGTCAAAGATTGAGAAACAGTGGATCTCCATTGAGGAACTTTCTGAATATCTTGGCATCAGCGCTGTGACCATACGTCTCTGGATCCGCTCGGGAAAGGACATCCCTGCTGTCCGTATTGGCCGTCAATGGCGTTTTCGGATCTCGGATATTGATGAATGGATTAAATCGGGAAAAAGCAATTTCAGTTGAAATGAATGGGTGGATGTTGGTTTGCTGCCGGTCCCCTCATGTAGGAACTCCCCAAAGAAGGATGGTAACGTCTTCTGTGGGGAGTTTTTTCTTATGAGAACCCAATGGTTAACCCTAACTTTTTGATAAAAAAGTTATTGCAAGTAATATTTATTTGTTATAGCGTATTTTTCAATTTTTTTAAAGTCCCATACAATTCGAACTATAGTATAATAATAAAGTCTCTTTGTTTAGTAAAATAAAGAGATGATTACGAAGCGCTTTGGCGTTTCCATGAAAAGAGGCGCTGCGATTAGAGAAATCAACTAGTAGATGTATTAGGTATAACCAGATAGGAAAAAGATTCACTTGATGGGGGAAAAGAAAAAAACGTGCATAAAAAACGATAGATCCCGTAAAAGATAAAGAAAAAATGAACATACCGGAAATTGATTGCCCAGAACGTCCTTATTTGGACAAGGATATAGAGAAAATCAATTTTTTGAATAAAAACTATTACAAAATAATGTAAGAAATTGAGAAGTGAAAAATAGATGTCGGTATGGTACTGTAATAGTGGAATTCTGGTGCACGTTCTATGCAATGCAGAAAAGGAATTTGGAGAATATGGAGGATTGGTACATATGGCAGACGTTAAAGATCAATGGATTTCAATCGAACAAGTAGCAAAATATCTAGGGGTAAGCTCCGTAACTGTCCGTTTTTGGATCCGGTCGGGAAGGGGAATCCCGGCTGTGCGAATTGGGCGGCAATGGTGTTTCAAAAAAGCATCCATTGATGAATGGATTAGCTCAGGAAAAAGCAGTTTTACTTGAGGCATATAAATGCCTGGGAAAAATGAGGCAGAAAACTTTATCCCAGCATAGCTGGGATGACTCTGAATTGCTGAAAAGAATATGATAAGAAAAAGGGACCTAAGAGAGCATCGGCTTCTCGAAGGGCCCTTTTTGGGTTTTATTATACAACAACCATATAGTTATAGAGTTTCATAAGGCGATAATCTTCCTTGGTGAGGATTAGCGATTTGGCAAATTCCTTGGTCTTGGGAATCCTTACTTTAGAAAGCAGGACCTTGCCAGCGGTGGGCATGAGCGGACGGGAGGAAATCCCAAATGCCAGACCCCATTTTGTTTCACTATCTATATAAGGTGAGGGAACAGAAATCATGTACTGATCCAGACGGGCATTGCAATTTTGAAATATAAAGTTTGTGATGGCACCAAAATGAACCATATGGCCTAAGTAAGAATCCTCACAAAGATGTTCATTATCGTTTTGGAGAAGATTCATATACATTTTAACGAGATAGCTCCCTTCTCCTAAAAAAGGGGAAGGAATGAGACCGTTACTAGAATCGGTCTCTTCAGCCTTTTGAATGCACTCAATAAGACTTTCACGAATTTTCTTCTGTCGTCCATCATAGGTGTAGGCATAAAAGGATGTGAGGCCAGAAAAAAAAGCAGGCACAATACTTGCCGCCATTTCTTTTTTGGGAAGGGGTGGTTCATAAAGAAGTGCTGTCACGGGTATAGAAAGAGCCGATGCTATGTCATAGAGAACGGATAGGTCGAGTGCAATTTGCCCTTTTTCGTACTTATAGAGTGTTGCTTGACTTTTGCAGATGGATTCAGCCAAATCCTTGATGGTCATATGTTTTTGGATACGGTAGAATTTGATCTTGCTTCCAATTTCTTTAAGAGGTTCCATGGCTGTCTCCTATAAATCCAAATTTAAAATGAAATCAATCGACTTTTTCATTTTAAAGGGAAACAAAGGAAAAAACAACCCTTTTTCTCATGTAAAGAAGTAAAATGATTCATTATTTATCATTTTATGAGAAAAATAAAATTTTCTAAATAATTCAAATATAGCTATAATGAGGCCAACTAAGAAAGACCAAGGAGGCTATCATGAAACAAGAAATAAGAACCGAAAAGGCACCTAAAGCCATTGGGCCTTACAGTCAGGGAATCCTTTCAAAAGGATCCATTCTTTATGTTTCGGGCCAACTGCCCGTTGATCCCCAAACGGGAGAATTTCCCGCGGAATCCATAGAACAACAAACCCGTCAGTCTCTTGAAAACATCAAGGCAATTCTTCAAGGGGCCGATCTTGGTATGGAACATGTTGTGAAAACAACAGTCCTCTTAGCGGATATAGCTGATTTTGGTGCCATGAACGCTGTGTATGGGACTTATTTTGCGGAACCTTTCCCTGCTCGGGCAGCGTTTGAGGTTGGAGCTCTTCCCAAAGGCGCGCGGGTAGAGATTGAAGTTGTGGCAGTAAAGGAATAAGGAGACATTTTTATGAAATACAACTTTGATGAAGTCATCGATCGGAGTCAAAATCGTTCTTCCAAGTATGATGAGCGGGAAAAGGTCTTTGGAACTATGGATGTAATCCCCCTTTGGGTAGCGGATATGGATTTTCGTACGGCTCAGCCCATCATTGACGCATGCAGAAAGAAGGCTGAAGAAGGAATTTGGGGCTATACATCCCGTCCCGCAAGTTATTTTGAAGCTGTTAGGGAATGGGAAGAAAAACGCAATCAGTGGAATCCTGATACCCGTCTTATGAGTTGGGCCATCGGAGTTGTTCCCGCAATGGCTTCCCTGATCAAGCTTTTTACAAAAAAAGGAGACCGTATTCTGTTCCAGACGCCTGTTTATTCCGAGTTCTATGATATTACGGAACATACGGGACGAACTGTAGCGGAAACGCAGATGACCCGTACTGAAACAGGGTGGACCGTTGATCTTGAGGATTTTGAAAAAAAGGCAAAAGACGCTAAGGTGTTCCTTTTCTGCAATCCTCATAATCCTTTGGGTATCGTCTGGACAGCGGAAGACATCCAGAAGATGATGAAAATTTGCCAAAAATACGGACTTCTCGTCGTTTCTGACGAAATTCATTCCGACCTTATTTTCCATGGTAAGAAACATACTCCGACAGTTCTTGCGGCTCCCTTTTATAAGGATCATATTATTACCTGCGTATCGGCGACAAAAACCTTCAATTTAGCAGGACTTCAGGCGTCAACAACAATTTTTCCTGATGAGGATATGAAAGCCCGCTTTGACACCTATTGGTCCAGCATGGATATTCACCGTAACAATGCTTTTAGTTCTGTGGCTATGGAAGCTGCTTATCGTGAAGGGGAAGAGTGGTTGGAACAGCTTCTTGCCTACATTTCGGATAATTTTGATTTTGTTCGTTCTTATTGTAAAGAATATATTCCTGAAATCAAACCAAATCTTCCGGATGCAACGTACCTTATGTGGCTTGATTGCCGCGATCTTCATATGACGAATGATGAACTGGTGGATTTCTTCATCCATCAGGCAAAACTAGGACTCAATCCTGGTCATTCTTTTGGCCGCTCTTTAAGTGGTTATATGCGTCTTAATGTGGCTTGTCCTCGGAAGACCTTGGAAAAAGCGTTGGGGCAGCTGAAAAGAGCTGTGGAAAAAATCCGTAAATAAGTATCCAATATTTGTTCATCTATATATACTCAATCCAATTATATGCTGACCTATTTTCGTTGTCTTTGAATCGAGGGGAAGGATGACGGAAACGCTGAAAGAGAAAGGGAGAACAAAATGAACAAGAATGAGATTTGGAAGTCCTATCGCTTTCCTCTGATTCTTTTAGGAGGAATTTTTCTCGGAGCTCTCATTGGTGTCATCTGGGGAAAACAGGCCGCAGTCCTTAAACCTTTGGGGGATATCTTTATTAACCTGATGTTTACAATCGTAGCCCCTATGGTCTTTTTCTCTATTGCCAATGCCGTCGGCAGTATGCTGAATCTCAAACGATTAGGGAAAATCTTGGGCAGCCTTATCCTCACATTTGTAACAACGGGTCTTTTTGCAGCTGCTGTTGTTCTCATTGTGGTCAATATTTTCCCGCCAGCTAGTTGAGTTCAGGTTTCCATGCAGGGTGTTGAACTTGCAAAACCGATTTCCGCTGGAGAAATGCTTGTCAAAACACTCACTGTCGATGATTTTCCAAAAATTTTCAGCCGTTCCAATATGCTCCCCTGCATTATTGCCGCCATTTTCACAGGTGTCGCGGTTTCCATGAATGGCGGGCAAGATTCTCCTCTGGGAAAAGTCATTGCTAACATCAATTGTGTTATCATGACACTCATTGATATGGTCATGAAACTTGCTCCAATTGGTCTTGGCGCTTACTTTGCCAATCTCGTCGGAGAGTATGGACCCCAGCTTATTGGTCATTATGGGCGGACGATGCTCATCTACTACCCCATGTGTGTGTTCTATTTTGTCATCTTTTTCAGTGGATATGCTTATTATGCGGGCGGCAAACGAGGTGTCCGCGCATTTTGGAGCAATATATTGAACCCTGCCATTACGGCTTTTGGTACGCAAAGTTCCAATGCAACACTTCCAACAAGCATGATTGCCTGTGAAGAAATCGGCGTCCCAGAAGATATTTACGGCATTGTACTGCCTATGGGTGCAACGATGCACATGGACGGTTCGGTTCTTTCCTCCATCGTCAAGATTGCCTTCCTTTTTGGTATCTTCAACATTCCTTTTATTGGGGTTGATGTCTATATCAAAGCCATCATCGTTTCCATTTTGAGTGCCTTTGTTCTATCAGGAGCACCAGGCGGCGGTCTTGTTGGGGAACTTCTTATTGTAACGCTGTTCGGGTTCCCTCAGGAAGCTTTTCCCCTCATTGCAACGATTGGGTACCTCGTTGATCCTATGGCAACCTGCCTCAATGCCAGTGGTGATACCGTTGCTTCTATGATGATTACCCGCATGGTTGAAGGAAAAGATTGGATGGATAAAAAGCATGATCATAGCTGCAACTGTTCTGAATAGATAAGCTGAGCCTTGAAAGGAGATGTTTTTATGCAGATCAAAATCATTGGAAGTCATCAGTGTCCTGATACCCTCTATGCGCTTCATGTTCTTGCAGAAAAGGGGTATGAAGTTGATTTTGTTGACATTTTAGGAAGTCATGCCGGACTTAAGGAATACTTGACACTTCGTGAAACAGATGCACTTTATAAGGATATTTGTGGAACACAGCGTCTTGGCATTCCTTGCATGATTTTAGAGGATGGAACCAAGACCCTATCTCTCAAGGATTGTCTCAAATAGTTTACCCCCTACCCGCAAAAGTGTGAGATTTCTCTTTTGCGGGTTTCTTCTGTGATGACCTTGTGGTATTATCATGGCTGTACTTTCAGAAAGGATCGAAGCCTTATGCATGCATTGACGAGACTGATCAAAGAAGATATGAAACCTGCTTTAGGTGTAACTGAACCGGCAGCAATTGCCTTTGCTGTAGCGTTGGCGCGGAACCATCTGCCTGAAGAAGTGACAAGGGTAGTCCTTCACCTGACGAGCGGGCTATATAAGAATGCTTTTACTTGTGGTATCCCTAATACGACCCATGTAGGAAACGATTTTGCCGCGGCCCTTGGTTTGGTTGCGGCAGATCCGCAAAAGGAACTCCTCTGTCTTGACGGTGTAACGGAAGAAGATGTCAAGAAAGCTGAAGGGCTTGTCAAAAATGGGATCATCGATGTCATTATGGATCGCATTACAAGTCGTATTGAGATTCGCGCAGTAGTCATGGGGAAAAAACATGAGGCGGAAGTCGTGATTCGCGATGCCCATACTCATGTGGTAGAAATAAAAGAAGATGGAAAGACCATTTATTCAGCGGATAATCTTGCTCAGGCAGAAGAAAATGAAATTCCCTTCATCCATCGCTGCAGCATAGAGGACATACTGGACTACATAAAGACCGTACCCTATGAAGAAATCGCCTTTGTGAAAGAGGCGGTGATCATGAATCGGGCTTTGGCTGAGGAAGCTCTCCGGAATCAACAGACAACTTTTGCACGGACTTTAAAAGTCATGAATGATAATAAACTAGTTTCGGAGGATGCCATTCGAACCGCCAACTTGTTTTGCAATGCAGCTATTGAAGCCCGTGTGATTGGACTCAATCTTCCTGCTATGAGCATTACTGGATCAGGGGCCCATGGAATCATGGCAACTATGCCTCTATATGCCTATCAGCAAGTGTGGAATTTAACGGAAGAGGCGCTTCTTCGTTCGATTTGCCTTAGTTATCTTGTTTGTATGTACATCAAGGAATATTCGGGGAAACTCTCGGCCTTCTGCGGCTGTGCCATTGCAGCGGGAACGGGGGCGGCCTGCGGACTTGTCTATCTCATGGGCGGCGGCCATGACGAAATCCAAAAAGCAATTAGCAACATGGCAAGTTCCATTACCGGCATGATTTGCGATGGGGGCAACCAAGGGTGTATCATGAAGGGCATTACAGCAGTAGAACTTTCGTTCACATCGGCAGAACTTGCCATGCGGGGTCGCTATATCTTCAGTAACCATGGAATCAATGGTAAAACAGCAGAAGATACCCTGCGCAATATGGGCCTCATCGCTTCCCCTGGAATGGTGGAGACGGAAAAGACCATCATCGATATATTGAAGAAGAAACAAGAAGAAGGACGGGCCTAACGCCCGTAAGAAAGGACTTGGATATGGAACTGAAGAAGGCGACAAAAGAAGATGTTGCGGCCATTGCAGCCCTAGAAGCACGCTGTTTTCCCAAACTGGAGGCGGCGACGGAAGCTTCTGTAAGGGACCGGGTTGCGGTCTACCCGAATCATTTTCTGCTCTTATTTGACGGGACACGTCTGGTTTCGTTTGTCAATGGATTTGTGACGGATGAAAGGAATCTTACGGATGAAATGTATGAAAAGGCAGGTATGCATGATGAAAATGGGGCCTGGCAGATGATTTTTGGGCTTGATACGGATCCAGATTATCAATGTCAGGGTCTTGCTGCTAAGGTCCTTATGGCTTTTATTGAACAGGCCCGTAAGGAAGGCCGCAAAGGTCTTGTCCTTACCTGTAAGAAACGCTTGATTCATTACTATGCCCGTTTTGGCTTTGTCGATGAGGGGGTTTCGGGCTCAACACACGGAAATGTCGTGTGGCACCAGATGAGGCTCACCTTTGCCGTTTAGAATCAAGGCCTGAAAGAACATAAAGCCTTTTGGGTTCACCCTTGGTGACCTCGTGGTGTTATATCGTTCCTTATTCCGCCTAAGGCGGGGCATGGGGGTCTTTTCCTTAAGGGGTACCTTTCGGAAGAGACCCTTTTTCGCATTCCTTCGATGTTTTTTATTCTTTCTTTTCTATTTTCTCCATTGTAAAATAATGAGAAAGAACGAGGACGCATTATTTTATGAAAACGGTGCTTTTAGAAAGAGAGGGATGACAATGCAGACGGGATTTCCAGAAGTGAAGAAAAAACTTGGTTTTGGAGCCATGCGTCTTCCCATGATTGGGGAGAAAGTTGATCTTGCAGCTTTTTCAAAGATGGTGGATCTTTTTCTGTCGGAAGGCTTCAATTACTTTGATACGGCTCATCCTTATCTTAATGGTGAATCGGAACTAGCGCTCCGCGAGGCCTTGACGAGCCGCTACCCGCGGGAAGCCTACCTTCTTGCCAATAAGCTCACGGCCCCTTATTTTGATCAAGAATCAGATATCCGGCCTTTTTTTGAAAAACAGCTTCAATGGTGCGGCGTCAGTTATTTTGACTTTTACCTGATGCATGCCCAGAATCTTGGCAACTATGATAAGTTCCAGCGCTGCCATGCTTATGAGACCGCCTTTGCCCTTAAAAAAGAAGGCAAGATCCGCCATGTGGGCCTTTCTTTCCATGATAAGGCAGAGGTCTTGGAACGGATTTTGGGAGATCACCCGGATGTTGAATTTGTCCAGATCCAGATGAACTATATTGATATGGAAAGCACTGCCGTTGACGCAAGACGGGTTTATGAGACATGTCTCCGCTTTCATAAACCCGTGATTGTCATGGAACCCGTTAAGGGCGGGAGTCTTGTAAAGCTGCCGCCAAAGGCGCAGCATCTTTTCGATACCCTCCAGCAGGGCGCTTATCCCAAGGCGTCAAACGCAAGCTATGCCATTCGTTTCGTGGCAGGTCATGAGGGAATTTTCATGGTTTTATCGGGCATGAGCACGCTTTCCCAGGTGGCGGACAATACGTCTTTCATGAAGGATTTCAAACCTCTTACGGATAAAGAAAAAAGAACCCTAGACGGCGTTGTCGAAGTCTTCAGCCAGCTTGACGCTGTCCCTTGTACGGCGTGCCGCTACTGCATCGAAGAAAATCACTGCCCGAAGAAGATTCCTATTCCAGATATTTTTTCCCTTCTCAATTCCATGCGTGTCTTCAACAATCATAATGCCAATTTTTACTATGAAAATGTTGTGACAGCAAATGCAGGAAAGGCCAGTGACTGCATTCTCTGCGGTGCCTGCGAGCATGTCTGTCCCCAGCATTTGACGATTCGCAAATTCCTTAAGGAGGCGGCAGCGACGTTTGAAGAACCAAAGAAAGGATAATAAAACGTCACAGTGACAAGACAGACAGCATAAGGACCTGTAGTTCCCATGGTATAATGGCGCAAAAGCATGGAGGAGACGGGTCATGAAGAAAAAGGTCTTGATTGTTGTCGATATGCAGGAAGATTTTGTTTCAGGAAGTCTTGGTACCAAGGAAGCCCAGGCCATTGTGCCCCGCGTGGCAGAAAAAGCCGCCCATTTTGATGGAACGGTCATTTTCACCCTCGATACCCATGGGGCTGATTACCTCAAAACGCAGGAAGGCAGGATCCTTCCTGTGCCGCATTGCATCAAAGGAACGGCTGGTCATCGCCTTGTGCCGGAACTGGAGAATCTGGCGGAACGGCTTGGCGCGGAAAAAGTGGAAAAGGAAGCTTTTGGCTCCCTTGCTCTTGCTGGAAAGCTTGAAAAAGTGCGGGATACCATCGAGAGCGTCGAACTTGTGGGCCTTTGCACGGATATCTGCGTTGTTTCCAATGCCCTGATCATCAAGGCGGCCCTGCCCGAAGTGCCCGTCCTTGTCGACAGTCACTGCTGCGCTGGGGTTACGCCTCATTCCCATGGGGCGGCTCTGGAGACGATGCGGAGCTCACAAGTGAAAATTTTATGAGCCCTCAAGAAAAAATTGTCCCAAGGACAAGCACAAATCTACAAAACGTGATATAATGTCAAATTAGAAGTGGAGCGCCCAGCTCTTCATTCAAAAAACAAATAGGAGTGGTTAGGAATGCCTTTTATTGATCATCTGAAATCTCGCGTCAAACCGATTCAAAAGAGAATCGTTCTTCCGGAAAACAACTCTGACAGAGCCCTTAAAGCAGCTGCCATTGTTGCTCGTGAAGGATTTGCCAAGATCATCCTTGTTGGGGATCCTGAACAGCTGAACCGTGATGCCAAGAGACTGGGTGTCTCCTTTGAAGGCATTGAAATCATCAATCCTGCAACCTATGAACGCATGGATGAGCTGTGCGCTTATTTTGCAAAACGCCGTGAAAAGAAGGGCATGACCGTTGATAAAGCCCGCGAAATCATGACCAAGGACACGACCTTCTTTGGGGCTGGCTTGGTTGCCATGGGCGATGCTGACGGGTGCGTTTCTGGTTCTACCCGTACTTCTGCTGATGTTATCAAGGCAGGTCTCCAGGTTATCGGTGTCCGTCCTGGCAACAAGACTGTTTGCTCCGGCTTTATCGTCCTCAGCAACACCAACCTTGGTGAAGGCGGTAAACTGGTCTTCGGTGACTGCGGTGTTATCCTTGACCCGACAGCTGAACAGCTTGCTGATATTGCTACGAGCTGCGCCATCCGTGCCCGTTATACCCTGGGTATCAAAGATGTCCGCGTTGCCCTCCTGACCTATTCCACGAAGGGATCCGGCACTGGTGAATCCGTTGATAAGGTTCAGCAGGCTGTTGAAATCCTGAAACAAAGAAATGTCGACTTTGCTTTCGACGGTGAACTCCAGGCTGACGCTGCCCTTGTTCCTGAAGTTGGCGAAAGAAAAGCTCCTGGTTCCAGCGTAGCTGGCCATGCCAACGTCCTCATTTTCCCGAACCTTGCTGCCGCTAACATTGGCTACAAGTTGGTTGAACGCTTCAGCGGCGCTACCTGCCTTGGGCCTCTGGTTCAGGGTCTGGCTAAACCAATCCTCGACCTGTCCCGCGGTTGCTCTGTCAGCGATATCGTTGACGTTGTTGCTGTCTGCGCAAGCGATGCTATCCTTGCTGACAGCCTGAAGTAATTCCGGTTAAGAAGCTGCAAAAGCTGCAAGAAAATGGATTTTCATTTTCCTGCAGCTTTTTATTTTTTCGCCTTGTGTAAAAATTGTACTCTATTCTTACACAATTTTTACACAAAAAAGGGGACGTCACTCCAACTTCGTATTATAATAAAGAAAAAAGGAGGGGTGATGATGCCTTGTATCTACTGTGTGGAAGATGATGAGAACATCCGTGAACTTGTGGCCTATGCCCTGGAAAGCCAGCAGTTTGAGACACAGACATTTGCTGACGGGGAATCTTTTTATAAAGTCCTCGAAAAAAAGATCCCTGATTTGGTGTTGCTTGATATCATGCTGCCGGGCGAAAGTGGAATCGAAATCCTTAAAAAGATCCGGCATAAGGAGAGGACGGCAGACCTTCCGGTCATCATGCTGACGGCACGAACCAGTGAATATGATGTTGTCAAAGGACTCACCATTGGGGCTGATGATTATGTCACCAAACCTTTTGGCATCTTGGAATTGATTTCAAGGATCAGGGCCGTTTTACGCCGTTCCCACCGAGTGGAGAAACCTTCTGAGATGCTGGTGTGCGGGCCTGTCACCTTGGACCCCCTAAAGCATGCCGTCTCAGCTTATGGGGAAGAGGTAATGCTGACGGCCAAGGAATTTGAACTGCTCCACTATCTTATGATGAACGTGGGCATCGTGCTCCAACGGGAACAGATCATGGAATCTGTATGGGGCTTTACCTACGCCGGTGAAAGCCGTACCATAGACATGCATATCAAGAGCCTGCGTCAGAAGCTCGGTGAGGGAGGACAGATTATCAAGACAATCCGCGGCGTGGGATACCGGCTTGATGAGCCAGAATCATGAAAAAGAAAATCTTTTTGAGTCTTATTGGCATTGGAATCGGTGCAGCCCTATTGACGCTCCTTTTCCTGACTGTTGGCTTTTGGCGAACCCTTAGGGCGCAGACCATGACTGTCCTTCAAGACACCGTCACGGTTATTGCCGCTAAGGCAACCCGTACGGATGATATCATTGAGTTTATTGAGGAAACTGCTGAGGCTTCCAATCATCGCCTTCGCTTTACGTGGATTGGTCACGATGGGCGCGTTCTTTATGAAACGGATTACAGCGCTGCCCAAATGGAAAATCATGGCAATCGTCCGGAAGTTGTGCGAGCCCTTAAGGAAGTAGACGGCGTTGCTACGCGTCAGTCCGCTACCTTGGACCATATTACGTATTATGCGGCGCGGCGCCTGCCCGACGGATCGGTTCTGCGGGTAGCCATTCGTCAGGATACGGTTTACGCGGCCTATTTCAGTCTCATTCCCTATATCCTGATTTTTCTCGTCCTCATAGGCAGCGGCTGCTTTTTCGTTGCAACGAACCTGACCAAGCGCCTTCTTCGGCCACTTACAGAGACGGCCGATTACATGCGTGTCATGGGGACCAAACCCCTTGTGACAACGGATAAGGAAGTGGACATTCCGAAACTTCCAGCCACGTATCCCGAGCTGAGTCCCCTTGTCGATAAGATCACGGAACAAAGCCGTACCATCCAGGAATATATTTATACCTTGGAAGAAGATAAAAAGACCATCAAGCGGATCAGTCGGGAGCAGGAAAAGCTGCGACGCGAGTTTACAGCGAACGTCACCCATGAACTGAAGACGCCGCTTACAAGCATCCAGGGGTTTGCGGAAATGATGGCGGCAGGTATGGTGGGGAAAAAGGAAGACGTGACGCGTTTTGGTGCCCTTATCGTGAAGGAATCCAAGCGCCTTTTGGAACTCATCAACAGCATCCTCTTCCTCACAAAGATTGAAGGACCGGAAACACAGGACCTGGCCGTAGCCGTAAGCCTCAAATCCATTACGGAAAGTGTCGCAGGCTTTATGGAACCCGTGATTGCGGATAAGAAAATCCAGCTCCATCTTGCACTCACGGAGGATAAGGTCATGGGGCACAGCGATATGCTGCGCGAAGTGGTTCTGAACCTTGTCGATAATGCTGTAAAGTACAATCGCCCTGGTGGACATGTCTACGTAACGATGGAAAAAGCAGAAACCGGCAGGAACCTTCTTTTTACCGTTGAAGATACGGGCATCGGGATCCCCAAGGATAAACAGGACCGCGTCTTTGAACGTTTCTACCGCGTTGAAGAAAGCCGCAGCAAGCGCATAGGCGGTACGGGCTTAGGTCTTTCCATTGTCAAGCATATCATTGAACAGCATCATGGCACGATCGCCCTCACAAGCCGCGAACATTTCGGCACGAAGATTGTCGTGACCTTGCCCCTGTACCAGGAAGATAATCCCAAAGAATAAGGAAAAGTCGAAAAAGGCACGATGAAAGAATGAAAACAATCATTTTTTCATCGTGTCTTTTTTACATTATCGAGTCAGGATATCCCACAATTGTGGGTTGATAACCTTTTTTTACAGCCAATACTCGGAACATCTAAAAATCCTCTTTCGTGAAGTTGGCACGAGTATTTTGAAGCAGTCCGCGCTTTTGCCATGTTACGGCTGACCAAAAAGCGAATCTTGCAGTAAGGCTGTTCAAAGAGAAAATCAACCAATTCCTTGGAAGAGATGCGGGGGGCTCATTTTTGATTTCCTGTGCCATTTTTTTTCACAGAATGGATATCCTTTACTTTGCTGAGAGTGTGTTCAGCCGTCTGTTCAAAAGAGGTTTCACATCAGTAAAAAATGGACCCTACGCAGGTTGCAGCCAATGGGTCCATTTTCTTTGGTTCGATTCCTTTTTACCAGACTTTGCGGGCGCTTTTGCCGGGAATACCAAGTTTGGTACGGTATTTATTGACCGTCCGGCGGGCTACGGGAATGCCCATTGCGTTGAGCTTGTCGCAAAGGGTTTGGTCGCTCAAGGGATGGTGCTTATCTTCGTCATCAATGAGGGATTGCAGGGCAAGTTCCAAGGCTTCATCCGTTGTTTCCGTTCCTTTTTCCTCAGAGGCTTTGGCAGCCGTCCCGACAAGGAAGGCATCTGCTGGGTAAGCGCCCCAACGGCAGGCGATGACCTTATGGGAGAGGGCGCGGCTGATTGTGGAAATGGCAAAACCCGTATCATCCGCAAGATCCGCCAGTTTTAAGGGCACTTTATGTCCCGGCCCATAGCGGAAAAAGCGTTCCTGGTGCGTTGCAAGAGCATCGAGGACAACAGCGAGCGTATCTTCGCGGCTTTTTAAGAGGGCTTGAAGCTCTTTGGCCCTTTTGAGCTCTTTTTTTAGGTATTCCTTAACTTTGGGCCGATCCGAGTGGTCTAAGATCGACAGATATCCCTTGTTGATGACAAGCGTCCTGCCATAGGATGTTGACAGGGTGATTTTAAGCCCTTTTTCCGTCGTCTTGACGAAGGCATCTTCGTGGAGAAATTCCACGGGGCCTGCTTCACTAAAGGCGGTGCCGGGCTTGGGATTCAGGCTGCGGATGAGGTCCCGCGCCGCAAGAATTGCCTCTTTTGTCACGTTAAACCGGGAGGCAAGCTGGGGAATCCGATTCCTTGCAAGATCATCAAGCCCCTCTTCGATGATCTTTTGGGCAAGGGATGTGTCGCCTTTTTGCTGGGCAAGCTGCATGAGGAGACACTCTTTGAGGGAACGGGCTGCAACGCCGCAGGGTTCGAGATGCTGCACCTGTTGAAGGACGGCAAGGACCACTTCTTCCGTTGCGTCAAAGCGTTCTGCAACAGCGACAGGATCTTCCCTCCAATATCCGCTGGGATCCAAGGTGCCAGCAATGAAATAGGCAAGACGTGCTTCAAGAGGCGAGAGGGAAAGGCAACCAATCTGGTCATCCAAAAAGGCTTCCAAGGTCATTTCAAGGGCGTGGGCATTTTCCACAGGGCTTGAAGGGGGATCATCGCTGGGATCTCGCGCCCTTAGGTGCATGCGGCGCCATTCCGGTCCTTCTTCCCGCCATGTTTCCCGCTCTTCAGGGAAGTCAAGGAGGGGATTTTGCTCCACTTCCCTTGCCACAAAGGCATCCAGTTCCTCGCTCGTCATTTGGAGGAGGTTCATCTGCTGGATGAGGTGCTGCGTGAGCTGCTGTTTTTGGACCGGTTCAAGGGTCATGGATAAAGGCATGGCGAGGACTCCTTTCATAGGTTTTCTTCTTTTTATTATATCATGGGAGAGGGTGGACATTTGCATTTTTGTTTTCTTTTCGTTCCCTCTTTGACAGAAAGAGGGCTTTCATCTAAGCCAAAGGAAAGATTGGAGAAAGGAGCTGTTATGAACCTGCGCACCATGAAAAGCGCTGCCTTGATACAGTGCTTGGATTTTGGCTGGAGGGAAATCTTGACACCTATCCCTTCATCGATGCTCCCTATTTTGAGGACAATTTGACCTGTGTCAAGAGCCCTTTCCCTGAAGCGCATATGATTGCAGCTAAAGATGCAGGAATCATCCTTGGCTTCATTGATCTTATAAAAAGCTCTATTGAGGGTCTTTTTGTTGGGCTAGCATATCGGAAAAAAGGTAGGGGAAAGGCACTGATCGACGCTGTCAAAAATGAAGGGAGTTCACTCGCCGTTGCAGCTTTTAGCAAAAAGATGGGAGTCATCCGGGTCTATCAGCGGGAAGAATTCGTTCTTTTGCGGCGTAAAAAGGACTGTGGGACAGGCAAAGAAAGCCTCATCTTTTTCTTTATGCGAAAAAAAGATGTAGGGGACGCATAAAAAGGGTGTTTTTTTTGAAATCATAATTGTCTTGTCATATAAGTTGACAGGATATTTTCCAGAGCGTATCCTTTTTCTTGATATATCTTGTATACAAGATGCGAAAGAGAGCACGAGCATCAGGGAGGAAAACAAATGGAAGCGATTCAGGCATTTTTAAAAAAGAAGGACGTAGAAATTTCAACCAAACGATATCTCATTGATGCCATGGGGGCCATGGCACAAGGTCTTTTTTGTTCCTTGCTCATAGGGACCATCATCAATGCCATGGGCCTTCTTTTTGATATCCGTGCCTTAAAGATTGTCGTTGCGACCGTAGGCGGCATCAAGTATACGGTTGGCGGCCTTGCTATGGCCATGAGCGGACCTGCCATGGCAGTTGCCATTGGCCGCGCGCTGCATTGTCCGCCCTTGGTCCTTTATTCGCTTCTCACCGTAGGGTTTGCAACCAATGCACTGGGCGGCGCTGGTGGGCCTTTGGCGGTGCTTTTTGTCGCCATAGCCACAAGTGAAATCGGGAAACTGGCCGCTGGGGAAACAAAAGTCGATATCCTTGTAACGCCCCTTGTGACCATCGGTGTCGGTGCCACGCTCGCAGCTTTATGTGCGCCGCCCTTAGGGAAACTTGCGATGCAGACAGGGACTGTCATCATGTGGGCTACGGAATTGCAGCCCTTTCTTATGGGCATCCTTGTTTCCGTTTTTGTTGGCATTGCCCTTACCCTTCCGATTTCATCGGCTGGCCATGGGCATTCTGGTGTCGGTCATCGTGGGCGTGGCGCTGACCCTGCCCATCTCCTCTGCCGCCATCTGCGCCGCACTGGGTCTGACCGGCCTTGCCGGCGGTGCCGCCGTAGCAGGCTGCTGCGCCCAGATGATCGGCTTTGCCGTCATGAGCTATAAGGAAAACGGCGTCGGCGGTCTCGTCAGCCAGGGTCTGGGCACCAGCATGCTGCAGATGCCCAACATCGTTAGGAACCCGCGCATCTGGATTGGGCCCATCTTTGCTTCTGCCATAACGGGACCGCTGGCAACCTGTGTCTTTAAGCTGCGAATGGATGGAGCGGCCGTTTCTTCTGGCATGGGGACCTGTGGTCTTGTAGGACAGATTGGTGTATTTACAGGATGGATCTCTGATATGGCAGCGGGGACCAAAGCGGCGATTACGTCCTTTGACTGGCTGGGTCTTCTTTTTATTTCCTTTGTCCTGCCAGCCATCCTATCTCCCATCATCAATCAAGGCTGCTGCCGCCTGGGCTGGGTCAAAAACGGGGATATGAAACTTTGAGCTTATGGTGCTCCCTTCCATAAAGGAAAAAGGAGACTCCCTGAGGGGGCCTCCTTTTTGAATGAAGAAAAACAGCTGCAGAGTACTATCTGCAGCTGTTAACGGTTGCGTTGATGATGCTTATTTTTTTAGCATGTAGTCTGCCATGGCGGCTGCGGCTTTCTTTCCGGCACCCATGGCAAGGATGACTGTAGCGGCGCCGGTTGCGGCATCACCGCCAGCGTAAACGCCGGGAACAGACGTAGCACAGGTGTCATCGCTTGCAGCAACGGTACCTTTCTTCGTGCGGTCAAGATTCGGTGTATCGTCATAGCTCATGGGGTTGGGACGCGTCCCAATAGCCATGATGACCATATCAACCGGCAGTTCAAATTCGCTGCCCTTGATGGGTACAGGACGGCGGCGCCCCGAAGCATCCGGTTCACCCAGTTCCATCTTCTGGCAGACAAGGGAAGAAACGCGGCCTTTTTCATCGGCGCGGATTTCAACTGGGCTTGTAAGGAAGTTGAAGTGGATTCCTTCTTCCTTGGCGTGATGGATTTCTTCGAGTCGTGCTGGCAGTTCAGCTTCACCGCGGCGATAAACGATGTGGACATCGGCCCCCAGACGTTTGGCGCAGCGAGCCGCGTCCATAGCCACGTTGCCGCCGCCGACAATCGCTGCGGACTTACTTTTTAAGACCGGTGTGCTGCTCTTTTCATCATAGGCCTTCATGAGGTTGATACGGGTGAGGTATTCGTTGGCGGAATAGACGCCCACATGGCCTTCACCGGGAATATGCATAAACTGGGGCAGGCCGGCACCGGAAGCAATGAAGACAGCTTCATAGCCATGTTCCTTCATGAGTTCCGTAATGGTGAGAACTTTGCCGATGACCATGTCCGTATCAAATTTGACGCCCAGTTCCTTCAGTTTTTCAACCTGGGAAGCCACAATGGATTTTGGCAGACGGAATTCAGGAATGCCGTAGCTCAATACACCGCCCGCTACGTGGAACGCTTCAAAGACAGTTACGTCAAATCCTTTGCGGGCAAGTTCACCGGCGCAGGTAAGACCCGCCGGGCCGGAGCCGATGACCGCGGCTTTATGACCATTTTGGGGATCCACACAGATGATATCGGCTGCATGTTCAGCGGCCCAGTCAGCAACGAAACGTTCCAGGCGACCGATGGCAACCGGTTCATTCTTGATGCCGCGGACGCATTTGCCTTCGCACTGTGTTTCCTGAGGGCAGACGCGGCCCGAGATGCGGGGCAGGGCGTTAGCCGAAGAGATGATGTCAAAGGCACCGCGGAAATCGCCTTCAGCGACTTTGGCAATGAACTGGGGGATAGGAATCCCGACAGGACAGCCCGTGACACACAACGGCTTCTTGCACTGCAGGCAGCGCTTTGCTTCGTTGATGGCTTGTTCTTCCGTATAGCCCAGGGCTACTTCCTTGAAATTATGGTTTCTCACGTCCGGTGCCTGGGTCGGCATGGGCGTCTTTTCAGCTTGCATGTTGATACTCATTTGCGGACCTCCCCTGTGAGATTGCAGATGTGTTCTGCTTCTTCCTCGCGACGCTCCGTTTCGAAGGCCTGGTAGGTGCGGTTGCGTTCGATGGCTTCATCAAAATCAACCAGATAGCCGTCAAAGTCCGGTCCATCGACGCAGGCAAACTTCGTTTCACCGCCAACAGTGACGCGGCAGCAACCGCACATACCCGTTCCGTCAATCATGAGGGGGCACATGCTGATCATGCAGGGAATGTCATACTTCTTGGCCATGAGGGTCGCAAACTTCATCATGGGAAGGGGCCCAATGGCAAAGATCTGATTGAACTTGACGCCGCTTTTGATGAGTTCTTCGAGCTTATTGGTGACAAAGCCATGGTAGCCGAAGGAACCATCATCGGTACAGGTATGAAGATCGGTACAGGCTGCTTTCATTTCATCTTGGAGAATGACACGTTCTTCATTTCTGAATCCAGCAATGAGATCAACTTGGTTGCCAGCCTCATGAAGACCGCGGGCAACCGGCAGGGCAATGGCGCAGCCAAGACCGCCGCCTAACACGGCAACACGGCCATAGCCCTCAACAGGGGTCGGTTTGCCAAGGGGACCTGCCATATCGGCCAGACAGTCGCCTTCATTCAAAAGATCCAGTTCCATCGTGCCAGCACCGGCTTTTTGGAAGATGACCGTAATGAGTCCGTCGTCATGGCTGGAAATGGTGAGAGGAATCCGTTCTGCTTCTTCGTTCGAACGGAGAATGATGAATTGGCCCGGTTTTGCTTTGGCAGCAATCCAGGGAGCATAGACCGAAATCGAGCTCATTTCAGGGTTCAGCACCCTTTTGTGGATGATTTCAAACTTCTTAGGCATGATCTCTCCTTTTGTGACTGTACAGCCTGCAACGGGAAGGCAGGCCCAACCTACAAAGGCGTAGGCGCGGGTCTGCCTTATTTGCGCAGGATCATGTCACGCTTTAAAGATGGATTTAAAACGTATCACGACGCTTATTTTACTATTTTAATCCTTATCGACGATTCCCGCAATGATTTTAGCAAATTCCTTCTTCTGGGCGATGTTTCCCTGGCGCGCAATCATGATGCGCTGGGCCTGCGGAGAGCCGGCACCGTGGAGAGATTCCGTGCGGTAGCCTACGGCGGCGCTGCCAAGACACATGTTTTCGATGAAGCGCATGATGCGCTGCCGTTTTTCCGTTGGGATGTCATCGCGGCCAACAAAGAACTTCTTGCAGATTTCTCCAATGGTTTCCCCATTTTTGCCGACAACCATATCGGACTTGAAGTCCTTTTCGCTTGGCATGGTGACCATGACACCGCCGGCGATATCTTCGGCAAGACGGACGATTTCATAGGGGAAACGGGTGACGTTCTGCTTGCAGACGTTGGCAAGCAGCAGGTCAATCTGGTAGTTCCCGGCCTTCGTGGCGCAGCCTTCGCAGGAGCAGGCAAGACCACAGCTAAAGAGCGTTTCGTTGAGGTGGGTCATTTCAATGAGTTTATCCTTGATATGGCTTGCCTTTTCAACGCCGTTATATTCAGCGGCAAGGGCAGCGGCACCGATGAGGACGTCGCCGACACCGACTTTGCAGCCACCGTAGGACTGACGGTGGTAGCCAGCAAAGCGTTCAACCATCATGCCGGCAAATTCTGTTTCGCCATTGAGGAAGATCATGTCATTAGGGATGAAGACGTGATCGAGGACGACCAGGGCTTCCTGACCGCCAAATTTTGCGTTTCCAAGATCGATGTTGGCGCCGTCTTCCATCTTGCGGGTATCGCAGGACTGACGGCCATAGACCATGTAGAGGCCTTCGGCGTCGGTCGGGCAGGCAAAGCTGACGGCCCAATCCTTATCGGCTTCCTTCATGGAGATGGTGGGCATGAAGATGTGCCAATGGGAGTTGATGGAACCTGTCTGGTGAACCTTGGCGCCGCAGACGACAATGCCGTCAGGACGGCGTTCCACGACATGGACGAAGACGTCCGGGTCTTCTTGTTCATGAGGCGCCTTGGAGCGGTCCCCTTTAGGATCCGTCATGGCGCCGTCTACGGTCAGGTCATTATCCTGGACGTAGATGAGGAACTTCTTGAAGTTTTCGTGGTAATGGGTGCCATATTTTTCGTCGATTTCATAGGTCGTGGAGTATACGGCGTTGAAGGAGTCCATACCGACGCAGCGCTGGAAGCAGCTGGCTGTTTTCTGACCGAGAAGTCGCTGCATCTTGACTTTCTTGATGAGGTCTTCCGGGGACTGGTGCAGATGGGTGAAACGGTTGATGGTGTGGCCCGTCAGGTTGCTCGTTGCTGTCATGAGGTCCTTATATTTTGGATCCTGGGCCAGGGCATAGGTCATGGCAACGCAGTTGATGGACGGACGAATGATGGGATGGTCGACCCAGTTGTCGATTTTTTCCCCAAACATATAGACTCGAGTCTTCAGTTTGCGTAGGCTTTCAATGTATTCACTGGCAGTCATGAGTGTCATGATGGGTTTTCCTCCTTTAGGAAAAGGGGGCCCGCCGCCAAGGAGGTGGCAGGCCTATAAGAAAGTTATGGAATCGGCTTGTTAGCGGCCCGCAAGGATTTCGTAGCGGGCAAGACGTTTCTTGGCATCAGCTTCAGCTTTTTCATAGAAGGCTTCTGCTTTATCCGGGAAGGCGAGTTTTAGGGAAGCATAGCGGTTCTGGCCCATGAGGAAGGCCCGGAAATCGCCTTTTGGTGCTTTCGAATCGAGGGTGAAGGCATTTTCTTCCGTTCCGACTTTTTCCGGATTGTAGCGGTAGAGCTGCCAGTAACCAGCTTCGACGGCTTTCTTTTCTTCGGCTTGGCTGAGCCCCATGCCGCACTTCATGCCATGCTCGATGCAAGGGCAGTAGCAGATGACGATGGAAGGACCGTTATAGGCTTCAGCTTCGCGGATGGCTTTGAGGGTCTGGTTCGGGTCGGCGCCCATGGCCACTTGGGCAACATAAACGTAGCCATAGCTCATGGCCATCATGCCCAGGTCCTTCTTCGCTGTCGGTTTACCACCGGCAGAGAATTTAGCGACCGCACCGGCACCGGTTGCCTTGGAGGACTGACCGCCCGTGTTGGAGTAGACTTCCGTATCAAGGACAAGAATGTTGATGTCTTTGCCGGAAGCAAGGACGTGGTCCAAGCCGCCGTAACCGATATCGTAGGCCCAGCCGTCACCGCCAAAGGCCCAGACGCTCTTTTTAGCGACAAATTCCTTGTTTTCGCGGATCATGACCGCTTCCGGTTCGGTGACGCCTTCAAGTGCAGCGAGAAGATCGTCGCTGACCTTGCGGGACCGTTCCTTGCTGTCCGCATCCTTAAGGTAGGCTTCGCAGGCTTTTGTGGCAACACCCTTATCAAGGAGTGCCTTGACGGCATCTTTCAGTTCGTTGCGGATGGAATCCTGGCCGAGGAGATAGCCATAAGCATATTCGGCGTTGTCTTCGAAAAGGGACATGGCCCAGCTTGGTCCAAATCCTCTCTTATCCGTGCAGTATGGGGAGCTAGGCGTGGAGCCGCCGTAAGCAGAAGAACAGCCCGAAGCGTTCGTGATGTACATGTGGTCACCAAACAGCTGGGTTACAAGCTTGATGTACGGCGTTTCGCCGCAGCCAGCGCAGGCCCCGGAGAATTCGAAATAAGGTTTGGCAAATTGGGAAGCCTTGATGGATTTATCGCTGACGGCATCTTTCTTGATGGAAACGGTATCGACGGCATAATCCCACAGCGGAGCCTGAGGCAACTGGGTTTCAAGCGGCTTCATGACGAGAGCTTTTTCCTTGGCTGGGCAGACATTGACGCAGCTCCCGCAGCCCGTGCAGTCAAGCGGAGAGACCTGCATGCGATATTCGTAGGCAGCAAGGGCTGGACCGATGGCTTTCTTCGTTGCAAAACCGGCAGGAGCAGCGGCCAGTTCCTTTGCATCAACGAGGATCGGACGAATGGCTGCGTGCGGGCAGACGAGGGCGCACTGGTTGCACTGGATGCAGTTTGCTGTCTGCCATTCAGGTACTTCCACGGCAGCTCCGCGTTTTTCGTACTTCGTCGTGCCAGCAGGCCAGGTCCCATCTTCGAGCCCGTACTTGGTCATGGTCGAAACGGGGAGGACTTCACCTTCCTGACGGTTCATGACGTTGACGACTTCCTTGATAAAGGCTGGGGCTTTGTCTTGCTTGGGAGCATCCTGAGCATCTTTCCAGTTTTCGGGAATAGTGACGCTGTGGAGCTCGTTGATGCCGTGATCGATGGAGGCATAGTTCTTATCGACAACAGCCTGACCCTTCTTGATAAAGTAGGTCTTATAGATGGCTTCCTTCATGGCCTTGACGGCTTCTTCCACAGGAATGATGCCAAGGAGCTTAAAGAAAGCAGCTTGAAGGATCGTATTGGTGCGGTTGCCAAGGCCGATGGAACGAGCAATGGCCGTTGCGTTGATGGTATAGAATTTGGCTTTTTTGGCATAAAGGGCGCGCTTCATGGAAGCAGGCAGGTGCCGGTCAAGGTCTTCATCGCTCCAGGCGCAGTTAAGAAGGAATGTGCCGCCTTCTTTGAGGTTCTTCACCATATCATATTTTGTCACGTAGCTCGGTGTATGGCAGGCAACAAAATCTGCGGCCTGGATGAGGTACGGGCTGCGGATGGGGTTCCTGCCAAAACGCAGGTGACTCTGAGTAAGACCGCCCGATTTCTTGGAATCATAGACGAAGTAGGCTTGGCAGTAGAGGTCCGTCGTGTGGCCAATAATCTTGATGGAGTTTTTATTGGCGCCGACCGTCCCGTCAGACCCCATGCCCCAGAATTCAGCGCTCATCTGACCTTCCGGTGCCGTGTGGATGGCCTCGGCCTTGGGTAGGCTCGTATTCGTCACATCATCGACGATACCAATGGTGAAGTCATTTTTTGGTGTGTCAAGGGCAAGATTCTTATAGACGGCAAGCATCTGATCCGGCGTCGTGTCTTTGGAAGAAAGACCATAACGGCCGCCGACGATGGTGACATCGGCGCCTTTTGCCTTGTAGAGGCTGCTGACATCTTGGTAGAGCGGTTCGCCCATGGCGCCCGGTTCTTTCGTGCGGTCCAAAACAGCAATCTTCTTGACCGTTTTCGGCATGGCTGCAAGGAAGCGGTCTGCTGCGAAGGGACGATAGAGGTGGACAACGAGGAGACCGACCTTTTCGCCTTTGGCCGTGAGAAAATCAACCGTTTCCTTGGCCGTTTCCGCACCGGAACCCATGATGACAATGACCCGTTCCGCGTCAGGAGCACCATAGTAATTAAAGATACGGTAATCACGTCCCGTCAGTTTGTTGATGACATCCATGTAGTGCTCAACAGCATCCGGAATGGCGGCAAAGCGCGTATTGCAGGCTTCGCGGCACTGGAAGAAGATATCCGGGTTGACGGTGCAGCCGCGGGTGGCTGGATGTTCCGGATTGAGGGCGTTTTTGCGAAAGGCCTTGATGGCATCGTAATCAACGTAAGGTCTCAGGTCTTCGTAATCGAGGGCGTCAATCTTTTGGATTTCGTGACTCGTACGGAAGCCATCGAAGAAGTGCAGGAAAGGCATCCGGCAGTGGATGGCTGCTAAATGTGCTACAGCACCGAGGTCCATGACTTCTTGCGGACTCGTTGAAGCCAGCATCGAAAAGCCCGTATTGCGTACGGCCATGACGTCGGAGTGGTCTCCAAAGATGGAGAGAGCATGCGCACTCAAGGTACGGGCCGATACGTGGAAGACGCCAGGGAGCATTTCGCCGGCAATCTTATACATGTTCGGGATCATGAGGAGCAGCCCCTGGGAAGCCGTGTAGGTTGTCGTCAGGGCGCCGGACTGCAGGGAACCGTGAACAGTACCGGAAGCACCGCCTTCGGACTGCATTTCAACAACGTGGACAGGCTGACCGAAGAGGTTCTTTTTACCGTTGGCCGCCCATTCATCGACATGTTCCGCCATCGGGGATGACGGGGTGATGGGGTAGATCCCAGCCACTTCTGTGAAGGCGTAGGAAATGTAGGCCGCAGCCTGGTTCCCATCCATGATTTCGATTTTCTTGGTCATGATACATCCTCCCTTAATAATGGATTTCATAGCGAAAGCGAAAGCCGCTTTCGGAAAAGTCCACCTTTGTATCTTGTTACTTCATTTATACCCGTTTTGTCCTTTTGATGCTTTGCACCCCATCACATATTTTTTGCACTTTTTCACCCTCTCTTCAAAGAAAGAAAATGCAAAAAATTTGACAGATCCTGAAATGTACCCTCTTTACTGGACACCCAGTAAGGAGGGTACATTTTGCGTTATA
>ENA-OPCD01000153-OPCD01000153.1-human-gut-metagenome-genome-assembly--contig:-NODE-153-length-52472-cov-6.813534_pt1 | contig 52472 bp, 42 predicted proteins | sample MGYA00241560_ERZ501471 | MGnify/ENA primary metagenome ERZ501471 (study PRJEB25962, sample SAMEA2042578) | human gut metagenome | biome: human gut; feature: human-associated habitat; material: faeces...
GCGATATATTAGCGGTTAAATCTCTGTCCGCAAAGAAATTCGGCAATAATCCCGCTTCATCTGCACTTATCAAACTTTCCTCCGCCCATTGTGAATGACTTTCGCTTACTTCCGCAGAAGCACCTATTCCTGTCGTCAAAATCACTGACACGCACAATGCACCTAAAACTAACTTCTTTTTCATCATAAAATCTCCTTTAAACTTCCTATACCGTTAAAAAATCTAAATCGGAATTTTATTTCTCGATCCCTCTAAAATCACGTTTCCAAAATGTCCGTCTAGAGTCAGTTCAAAACCTGCGTACCTATCACCATATTTACATGATATTTGAGAAATTTTTCTATTCAACTCACATAATATTATACTATAATCCATCTTATGTCCTTCGCTTGACACACCCCATCCCATCATATAGACTTCATTACCAAACTTAAACATATTATAATTTATGCCATTTTTATAAAGTTTATAAAGTTCCTCATTTGAATCGATTTCAGGCTGAAGGTCAATAATCCCCTCCACCTTCCGTGCACCAATTTTCTCCATCCATCTATTGTTATATACAATAGATAACACTTCAAGTGTTATAAATCCGGCACCTTTAGGATGTTTCCTCACATCCAAAAAATATACATCCTGATTATCTACAATAAAAAACAACAGGATATTAGAACGATTATTTTTCATTTCCTCAATACTGTTTGCTTCTTTATCTGTTAAATGTAAGTGTTTAATACCCCATTGATTTAATAATATATCCTTGAATTCTACATCAAATGCTTTTTTACTTAAATATCCTTTTACACTTTCGCCCTTATCAAATTTTTTTTCAAATAATTTGATTAAATCACATAATTCCTTCGGAAATTCTTCATTCATTTTTTTAATCAGTTCACGAGAATAATGTACCTTTCTCGGTATATTGATTACATTTTTTCCGATAACATTCATAAGATGCAAAAAATTTGTTTCATATGTTTTTTCATCATCAATATTTTTTTTCTCATAACAAGGTAAATTATTTGTCAAATAATTTGCTATTTCAACAGATATATCTCTTTTAATCATTTTCTCTACATTCATAAAAACAACTCCTCTTCTAAAAATATTGCGTATATATTTAATATTTTTATTTTATCATTTTAATCATAAAATGTCAGTTTTTTTTCACAAAGTCTAATCAAAAAAGCATAAATTTTTTTATTTGTGTGCTACATTTACAAAAACAAATTTATTTCTCTCCTTATATGTAGTATTGAAATTATTTCTATGTCAAAATAATTTATCAAGCAGATTATTTTGATGAAAGCTTGAAATGAAACAGTTTTAATACAAATAAAAATATAGGAGGTAAGTGTTATGTCAACATTTACAGTAAAAAAAAATATAGACAGAGCAACCCAATTTGCAGGAGATAATTTTGGTAAAGCTATGCAGAATAAAACAAAATTAAGTTTTACAACTTACAATGATCAAACTTTAGTTTATTGTAATCAGCCAGAAGCTGTGCTTGCAAAACATTTTGTTGGTTCTAGCGCAGCTACAACTAATTATTATGTAAATCGTTCGTCAGTTAAGAAGGGAGATTGTTTGGTTTATGCCTCATACGATTTGCTGGGTTGCCCAAATGGTTACTTTGCCATTAGAATATATAATCCAAACTCAACATCGGTGACTGTTAAAAAGGTGAACGAAGGTTTTTCACACTCTGGCTCATGGGACTTGGCAATTAATGCTTGGAAGCAGTTTTCAAACGGTGTAAGTGAAAGTGCAAAGTCCATAGCGGCAAAATCTTCTATATGGATTACTACTAAATCAGTTACACCATCTAGCAATCGTCTATTAGAATATTTAATGAAATTCACAACAACTGGAGATGTTTACGTTGCAGTCTATTTCTGTACAAGTATATCAAAAATTCCAGCTGATGGTGGCACATATATACCGCGTAACGGTGAAGAGTCGTATTCAGGCACAGCTAGAAAATTCTACATTTCAACTTCCAAAACACTATATGCCGCTGATGCAATGGCATCATACTATAATTCTTATTTCTTTGGATTAACACCATACAATGGAAAGGTTACTAATACGAACGAACACAATCCTATCACTCTTGTTCAAGGTGGTACTGCAAGTGAAACTGCGCTAAATAAGAGCGATCGAAATCTAGGTAATTGGGGATTGCAATATGCCATGAACTTTACACTAAAAAACAATTATTCAAAGCCAGTCAAATTCAAAGGATATATTATTTCAAATCCTATTTCGCATTGTGCTGGTATACGTTCAGGGAACTCTGTTGATGGAGTATTTTTAGAGCCTAATGAAAGCAATGAAAACCCCGACAATAACCGTTGGCAATTTTTCGAATCAACTACACTACCAGCAAATACAGGTAGTGTTACAATAGACTTTCAATATATGCATCTTTCAAAGGGCAACGCTCCATGCCTAATGCAGTTTGAAGTCGTTCCTGCATAAAGCTAATTATTGTCATATGAAGGGATAAGACGATATTCTATCATTGTCTAATGTTGTAGACAAAACTCTATTCAAACACCTTAAATTCTGATATAATATAAATGTCAGAATTTAAGGTGTTTTTTTATATATAGGAAAATGAACAGACATAAGAAGCAATGACAATTACATATGCTTTGCATAGATAATTTGTACCTAAAAACATATATTATGCGATATAGGCAACACCTGATTTCATTTACAATGAAGCTGAGGGACGATGTCTGGGCATATACCCTGTTTCTCTGTTTAAAATAGTGATGATACAATACATATTCAGAATAAGAAATATGCATCAGTCAATAAAAGCAATAGAATCAAATTATGCACAACTTTGGTCTATCAGTTACGATATAGGTGAAGATATTCCACATTTCTCGACATTAGAAAAGCATTACTGCAGACTATTTAAAGATACAGACTATCTACACGAATTTTAAATGAAACTATAAACTGTGGTTTTGTTGATGAAAGCGCAATATTCGTTGATAGAACATATATAAAAACTAATGCAAAAAATAAAACAAAAAAATTTTTTAAGAAATATGATTGTATAATATGTCTGGCAATGCGATATTAAAATACAGAGGACATGCAAAGGTAACAGAAAAAGTGGCTCTATGTCTCGCATTTATGGATCAAAAAATCCAGTAAAATAGAAACGGAGTCAATTTCAAGTATTGTGTAAACCTTCATTATGGTGTAGAATAGAAATACACTAAATGGAGGTTTTTAATTATGCCACGAAGAAAAAGAACACCGGAAGAAATTGCACGAAAAGAACGCACAAAAGCACTTATGAAAGAATTGAACATCAAGGATATGGACGATATTCAAGATTTGTTCAAATCTTTTGTTGCGGCTGCCTTAGAAGGCGGTCTTGAAGCAGAGCTTGACGAAGAATTAGGCTATTCCAAGTATGATTATCGCAACAAAGAAACCAATAACAGTCGCAATGGTTACAGCAAAAAGACCATGAAAACCAGTTTTGGAGACATGGATATAGATATTCCACGAGACCGCAATGGTGATTTTGAGCCTAAGCTTATTCAAAAACATCAAACAACATTATCGGGAGATATTGAAGAAAAAATCATATCAATGTATGCTAAAGGAATGACTGAAAATAATATAGCGGCACATATTGAAGAAATATATGGACTTGATGTGTCTGACAGTACCATAAGTCGTGTTACAGATAAAATTTTGCCGATAGCTAAGGAATGGCAATCGCGTCCGTTGGAAGAAGTCTATGCTGTAGTATTTATGGATGCGATACATTATCATGTGCGATACGAAGGACGTATAGTCAAAAAGGCTGTGTACATAGCAATAGGTATAAATTTAGATGGCAGAAAAGATGTTCTTGGCATGTGGGTTGGTGAAAACGAGAGTGCAAAATTCTGGCTTTCTGTCTTAAACGGATTAAAAAATCGAGGAGTAAATGATATTTTAATTGCTTGTATTGACGGACTAAGCGGATTTACCAATGCGATTGAAGCTGTTTTTCCTCAAACAGAAATACAGCAATGCATAATCCATCAAATCCGTAATACAACAAAATATGTGTCATACAAGGATATTAAAGCACTTATGGCAGATTTAAAGCGTGTCTATGCAGCTATTGATGAGGATACCGCATTACAAGAATTAGAGCGATTCGATGAAATATGGGGAGGAAAATACCCTAAAATCGCCGATAACTGGCGAGATAAATGGGTTCATTTATCCACGTATTTCAAGTATCCTCAAGCAGTGCGTACACTTATCTACACAACTAATACGATAGAAGGGTTCAATCGCCAGCTCCGAAAAGTAACTAAAAACAAGGGAGTTTTTCCTACAGATGATAGCTTGTTTAAAATGCTGTACCTTGCAATGATGGACATCACAAAAAAATGGACAGGTCGTCGCCGTGATTGGGGTGAGATTCATTCTCAGTTGGAGATCTTCTTCGCTGATAGAATCAGCTATTGACAATTGCTGATTTTTTTGATAACGTAAAAGCGGACGGAATTAAATTCCGTCCACTTAAATAAATTTTTCTACACTATTTTGTATTTACACAAAACTTGAAGAATACTCGATTATTTATAATATTTATCTCTATATTCTTTCGGGGTTATACCGACGTGCTTTTTAAATGTACGGAAGAAATGTTCGTAGCTTGAATAACCTGTTGCAATTTGTGCGTCTGTAACTGATGTGCCGTCGCAGAACAGTTTTTTTGCCATTGTGATACGTTGCAGAGTTATGTAATTACTAATTTGTGTGTTAGTATATTGCTTGAAAATTCTTGATACATGGTTTGGTGTCAGATAAAATTGTTCGGCGATTTCTCCGAGGCGTATATTTTCTGTAAGATGAGCGTCAATATACTCAATAATCTGTTCAACTGTTTTTCGTGTACCTGTTGTGTGCTTATCGTTTATTTTGTTTTCATTCAAATTTGATGTATGTACCAAATCGTCCACTGTTTTTAATATCTCAAACAAAACCGACATTTCCGAAAAAGTATCGTCATTTTTACATTCGGCAAACTTATTTATACGATTGATAAGCAACGATATTTGAGATTTGTCGGGAGAGATTACAAGAGGGTGTTTGGTGTCCGTGAGATATTTGTATCTCGGATTGTCGGCCATGAAATGTTCAAGCCATGACGCACTTACAGTTATAATATATCTTTCATATTCACAATCCAACAGTTGCGTGAACTGATGTACACAGTATGACGGAATTATAAGTAATGTATTTTCTTTAATAGGCATTATGTTTGAACCGAGCAATATGTTTGGCAGTGATGATATGCTCAGATATATTTCGATTGCATTATGTGTATGCGGAGGCATAAGATATGTCGGCTTTTCATTCCTATGTATAACCTCAAATTTATTTTCAAACGAAGAATATTTTATATTTGTATCCATTTTGTTCACCTCATAGTTTAAATAATATCATATTACTAATTTCAAATCAATAGCTTTGTGCGTGAATTTATCATAAAAGATGCAGTATTAGAACATATACAAATATGATTAAATACTGTATAATACAATTAAAGATAAAGATTACGAGGAGGAGAGTAATATGAAACTAAAAAGAATTATCGGTTTAGCTTTAGCGGCGGTGATGAGCATAAGTAGTTTTAGCGGGCTATATATTACATCATCTGCGGCGGAGCTTGCAAGCTACATATGGGATTTGACAGACTGCGGCGAGGCAAGCGGTTATGTTACTCCTGAGGGTGGTTCGGCACGAAACAACTGCACTACGCTTACTGTCGGAGAAGATGTTTCTACCGAGTACACAAAGAACATAACAGCACCGAAAGACGGAATGCTATCGTTCAATTTAAGCAGAGATGATACGGCTATAGGTAAGGCTAACAACAAGGCAACAATTTCATCTGACGGACTTATTGCACCAGGAAACGGAGCTCATATTTATTTTTACAGCTCAAAGCAAGGAACACTTACCGTATATGCAAACGCAAATATATGGTATGCGTCATCAGACAGTGCGGCATCAGGTTACGGTTCTGATAATACCGCAAAGGTAGCGGACGGTATGACTTCGTTTTATGTTGAGGCAAATAAATATTACAGAATACGTTCAACCGGCACAACATCTTCGATTACATATACAAAAATTGCTTTTGAAGAAATAGCACAGCAATATGCGGTGAAAGTCAGCGATAATATATTGAACGGAACAGTTACCGTTGACAAAGAACAGGCAACGGAAGACGATATTGTAACAATAACCGCAACACCGCTTAATAAAAACTTTGAAGTGGATACTATCAGCGTAACAGGCACAAACGGTGCGGATATTGAAGTTTCAAATAACGGTGACGATACATATACTTTTACCATGCCAAATCAAGCGGTAACAATAAATGCGACATTTAAGGCAAGTGTTGAGGGCAACATTGAAAGTATTAAGATAGGCGATATGCCTGAATATATTGCAATACCGTCAAATGAAAGTAAAAATATCAATGTACCGATTATTGTAACAGATGAATACGGCGGAGTTGTTTCGGGTATTAATGTAGATGTATCACTAAAAGAAAGTTATGACGGAGTATCAATTTCGAACGGAACACTTGTTATTGACAATAGTGCGAAAGACGGAGAAATCACTCTTATAGCATCCCACGGAAGTTTCGGTGACGAAAAGACGGTAAAACTATATAATCCTGTTGCTCAAAAGATTGAAATTGATGGCGATTATTCAATAGAAATACCTAAAGAAAATACGGCAGATTTCAAATATTCCGCAAAGGTTTATGACCAACATAATAAAGTAATCGAAAATGCGGATTGTTCATGGAAAATGGATACATATGACAATACGGGAATTTCTATCAGCAATGATGTTGTAACGGTTTCAGCGGACGCAAAAGAACAGACAATTACTGTTACGGCTTTCATAGATGAAGTCAAAGATACAATGCGTGTTACTGTTGTTAAAAATCAGTTTATGTATAAGCCGGTTGACGGCGGTTATGAAATAGACAACGGCACAACAAATTATACACGTCCTATATATTATCCGCATATGCACGATTTAGGTAACGGAAATGCTTCATTTAACTATGTGTATTATATGGGCGATCAACCAAAGCTTGCGCTTTCAAGTGCGGGAACGATTAAACTGTTCGGACATATGTTTTTAGGCATTAAGGGCGGCAAGTGGCTTGATAAAATGGAGAATATAACATCACGTTACACATACGGTCACGAAGAATACACAATAACAGATTCATCATTTGAGGGTGAAATTAAACTTACATTCACCCGTTCAAATGAAACAGACGCAATGCTTGTAAAAGCGGAACTTCCTGACGAATTGACAGACAAATTAGTTGTTGCAACCGTAGGACAAGGCAGTATAAATGTGTCCGAGCCTACTGAGGGAAACGGTAATAAACTTGAATTTGATTACACAAACACACAAGGCAGAACGATTTCAGTAGACAATAATATGTTTGTTATCGGAAACAATGGCTCTGTAACAACAAAAGACAGTGAATTAAATAACGTTATAGTTCCTACCGATATTACAGGTACGTCAAACGTTGATATGCACTATACAACAAAGGACGCAAGCAAATACGCTAACGGTGTTGATGCACTGCTATCATCAACCGACACAAAATATCCTATGGTTGTCGGAACAACTGACGGAAATAAAGAAAACACAGTATATATGCTTATGACGACTTACGGTGTTGATGATTATGTTACACAGTATCAGACAGAGCCGGAGAATATTTTTGAAAACGGTATCGAGTATTTTAAGGAAGTATCAACAAAGATGTCTGTCGATACACCTGATCCGTATATAAATTCTGCATTGACATCTATGGTAATGGCGGTTGATTCGCTTTGGTCATCACCGTCAATATGTCACAGTGCGATTGGTTATCATAACGGTCAAGGCGGTTGGCGAGGAGCATACAGTTTCGTTGACATAGGTAGAAACGACTGGATAAAGTCGAACGCTAAGGAGTATATGAAAAATCAAGAAGCGGACGGACGTATATGGGCTTATCCGACTAAGGACGGTCGATACAATATGAATGTTGTATTCGTTGATATACTTCTTCAATATTGGGACTGGACATGTGACGACGTTTTCTTTAAAGATGAGGGCGGCTATAATATGATAGCAAAGCACCTTGAATTTATGGATAAATATATGCAAATGCCGAACAGTAATCTTTACGAAAACTGGCTTGACGCATGGAATACAGATAATAAGTGGAATAACGGTGGCGGCGGAAGTATCGCAACATCATATACTTGGAGAGCGTATTCGCAAATGGCAAGAATGGCTGAAAAATTCGGTTATACTGAGGACGCCGAAAAGTACAGCAAGAAAGCCGACGCAATTAAAAAGGATATGAACGATATGCTTTATGATACGGATAAAGGTGTATTCGGTGAGTATATCGAGCGTTTCGGATACCAAAGATTAAATTCCGCTCCTGATTTATCATCAATTTATACTCCGGCTGATATGGGTATAGCAACTGATGAACAACTTCATTCTATGATGAGTTTTGCAAAGCATGAAGTTCCAAGTTTGCCGGACTTAGATAAGATTTGGGATAATATTGACTTTAAATATTCATCAAACAGAGAGCCGAATTTCTATTCAAGTAAAGGAATTTACCTTGAAGAAGTTTTAAATAATGCTCTTGCTCATTATGAAAACGGTGATCGTGACGCAGGTATGCAGCAGTTCAGAGCGTGTCTTGTTCCGCTTATGCACTCTAAGGCGGCAGGACAAGGAACGGCACAGCACATTGTAAGAGAAGGCTTGACAAACAAAGGACATATTGACTTCGGCGATGTCACCGCACAATATGTAAGAACGGCACAAGAGGGTATATTCGGTATAAAGATGAATGTACCCGATAAAGTAGCAAACATTACTCCGGGATTCCCTGAGGATTGGGGATATGCCTCAATAAAATCAGATGCTTTAAGCTATAATTACAAATACGAAGATAATACAGATAAATTTGAAATATCTTCGCAACAAGCATTGAGTTACAATCTGCATATTCCTGTAAGAAGTTCAAAAATTGAAGAAGTTAAAGTAAACGGTGCAGCTATAACAGATTATACGGTAGACGGTTATGTAAATGCGACAACACCTATCGGAACAAGTGCGACAGTGACTGTTAAATACGGTAATAATGAAAAAGCAACTGTAACTGCCGCTGAACAAGCAGATATAAATTCATCATACACAATTACATCAGACGGAACAATTAAATCTATTTCAGACCCGCAAGGTGTATTAAACGAAATACCTGCACTTGATACAGAAAGTGCAACGGTAACACTTGGAGAAAAAACAGGTTGGCACAGCATTTATGTTACGGTTGAAAAGGATAATCAGACAGTAAAACTTCCTATTGATATAAACATAATCGGAGAAGATGTAAGCTATTATCAATCGCCGGAGCAAGACGAGAAATACGAAACAATAGATTTAAGTAAATATGTTAATAAGGATTTAAGAACCTTGCACGACAGTGAGTACACAACACCTTGGGCAGATGAATTTGACGAGTATTTCTATTGGTCAACCGAAGTTCCGAGAACAGTATTGCCATGCGGCAGAAGTTGGTGGGAATTACACGGCAGTAAAGACAAGAGTGCTTATGTACCTGAAACATTGTCTATACCAAATGCAAACGAAACATATACAACAGACGATGGAGTGCCGTTTAAGATTTCGGGCAATGACGGCAATAATGCAGTATTTACATCATTGTATAATGAAGTACCCGATAAGGTGACAATACCCGTAAACAAAGGTGCGTCAAAGGTGTACTTTATGCTTAGTGTTTCAACAAATAATATGCAGAGCCGTATTGAAAATGCAAGAATAACGTTAAATTTAAAGGACGGTAAAAAGAAAGTACTTCCGCTTACCAATCCGGATAACATTGACGATTGGCTATGTTATATGCAGACTCCTTATGCAGAGGATGGGCAGATTGTAATGTGGGGAGATAAGGCACATTCAAATATTTTATCGGTAGAACTTGATGAGCCGGATTATATTAAAAGTATAGATTTTGAATGCCTTTCTTGTGAAGTGCTTGCAGGACTTCTTGGTGTAACGGTTGTTTCGGCAGATGTACCTGCACCTGAGGAGAAAACGGTTTATACCGAGGACGGTGTTGTAATAACGGCTGAATATAACACTAACGGAACATTAAAGAATATTAAGAGTATTGTAGATGTCAAGAGCGGTGATGAAGTAATTGAACCTACGGCGGATAACGAAAAAGTATTTGCTTGGGATTCGCTTGACGGTATGAAACCGCTTGCAGTAGAAACAAAGTAGTAATCTCTCTCTTTTAAAGCCTGTTCACACTGATTATATGTGAACAGGCTTTTATATCAAAGAAAGGAGGAAAATATATGAAATTGATTAATAAAAATATACATACCGTAACAATGAAATATCCTGCGTCTTGGCACGGTACGCTTGAACGTGAGGGCTTGGTAAGCGGTAACGGACATATAGGTGCAAATGTGTACGGCGGAGTGCAGAGAGAAAGTGTGATAATAACCCATTCGGCTTTATGGTCGGGTAAAGAATATAATGATTTACCTAACGTAAGCGATAGCTTGAAAAAGACAAGGCAAGAAATGGACAATGGAGAATTTTATAAGGCTCAACGCGTTTTGGCAGATGAACTTTTAAATCGTGGATATGATAACGAACGTGATTTCCCGTTGCCACTTGCCGAACTTAATATAAAATACAGTGATTTGACAGGGTTTTCAAATTATCTCAGAGCAATAAATATGGAAACAGGAGAGGTAAGCTCTCAATTTAAAGAAAACGGCAGTTGGATAAAAAAAGACTTGTTTGTTTCAAGAGCGGACGGTATGATAATTTTTAAAATATCGTCTGAAAGACCGTTGCTTAATGCTGAATTTTCAGTAGATATGATAAGCGATAAAGGAAATATCTGCTTTGAAAGCGAGAATGTGAAAAAATACAGAAAAATCAGTGTGTCGGGAAATGTATTGAAATATATTTCGGTGAACACAGACGGACTTACTTACGGTGCGGCAGTGAAAATAGAGAACGCAGACGGTGAAATATCGAGTTTAGACCAATCTGTTAAAGTAAATTCAGCCTCGGAAATTTTGGTAAAGATAAAAGTATTTATAAACTCTGAAAAAGATATAAATTATCTTGAGAATGAATTGAATAAGGATGATAAGAATTATGAATATTACATAAAAAGACATATTCCTATTCATAGCAAGTTATACCACAGTGCAAATCTCACACTTGAGGATAATAAGAATTTATCGAACGAAGAACTGCTTTTAAATGCTTATGACGGTGTATCGTCCAATGAATTAATAGAAAAATTATGGCGATACGGTCGATATTTGTTTATAAGCGGTTGCAGTGAGGACAGTTTGCCGTTTACTATGTATGGCTTATGGGCGTATGAATATAGGCAGATATGGAGTCATAATATGGCGAATGAAAATATTCAAATGATTTATTGGCATACGAATGTCGGAAATCTTGTGGGACTTAGTAAGTCGCTTACTGAATATTATATTAATCGTATTGACTGCTTTCGAGAAAATGCACAAAAACTTTACGGCTGCAGAGGTGTATTTATTCCCGCAGGTACAACGCCTAATATGCCGTATCCAAATCAAATTGTTCCCGTAATTCTTAATTGGACGTGTGCGGCGGGCTGGCTTGCACAACATTATTACAGATACTATTTGTACACCAATGACAAGGAGTATTTGCATAGCGCGGTTTTGCCATTTATGAAAGCAGCGGCGGATTTTTATGAAGATTTTATAGTGCTTGATGAAAACGGTAAAGTAAAGATATATCCAAGTGTATCGCCTGAAAATACACCGCAAAATTTTATGCCTAAGGAAAATAAAAGTCACCCGATGACAACAACAATAAATTCAACTATAGATTTAGCCATAATAAAGGAGCTTTTTACCAATCTTATTAAGTTGTGCGAGGAAAATGATTGCTATAACGATAAGCTTGATATATGGCGTAATATTGTAAATTCAATTCCTACATATAAGACAAACAAAGACGGTGCAGTAAAGGAATGGCAGGACGATAGATTTGAGGACAGATATTATCACAGACATTTGTCACATCTGTATCCCGTATTCCCGGGTGATGAAATTACAAGTGAAAGCGATAATATTTCGGCATTTGAAAAAGCGGTTGACCTAAGAGAGATAGGCGCGCAGACCGGGTGGTCGCTTGTGCATATGGCAGCGATATATGCACGTTTTGAACGTGGAAATGATGCTATGCAGTGCCTTAACGATATTGCAAAAACGTGTATTCAGAAAAACTTTTTTACACTGCATAACGATTGGCGTCGTATGGATATTTCGCTTGAAATGGAAAGCGGTGCTCCGGTGCAGTTGGACGCACTTATGGGATATGTGAATGCAGTACAGGAAATGATTTTATATTCATCGGAAAAACTTGTTAAATTACTTCCCGCTTTGCCTGATAATATGTCAAAAGGCAAAATTGATATGTGGCAGTTTGTCGGCGGAAGTGTAAATATGGATTGGGATATTAAACTCGGAAAGTTTACCGCAATGCTTACTGCTGACAGAAATATTGTAATTGATATAAAATTACCGAAAATGTTTGCCGATAAATGTAGTTTCTTCGGAAACACTGCAGTTAATCAAAACAGAGAAATAGTATCCGTTAAATTCAAAAAGGGTGATGTATTGAATATTATAAGTGGTTAAAAATGATATATTTTATTAGTGATTTTAACTCTTGATTATGATGTAAATAATAAAGAAATTAAAACAAACAATAGAGCAAGTAGGTGGGGATATATTATTGTGGCAAATAACATATTTTTGTACGATTGTCGAGATAGGCAGTTTTACGGAAGTGACAGAGAAGCGTTTTATATCGCAATCTGCAATTTCAAAGCAGATACAATCTCTTGAAAAAGAGTTAGGCATTAAACTTATAAAAAGAGAAAATTGTTAATTTTCTCTTATACAGGCAGGTAAATATCAAACAGAACTTGCTGTCTCTACAGATATAAATGGAGAGTAGTTATAAAAAAGTCTATCTCAACATCAGCCGGCTCAAATATTGTAAAAGTAAATCATAAAAACCGACCACCAAATTGTTAGATTTGGTGGTCGGTTCATTTTTATAGTGATATTATTTTATACTGTATATTTTATTAAATACGGCTGCGGCTTGGGCACGAGTGGTATTCGCTTTAGGGCGAAGGGTATTATCCGTGAAACCACTTATAATTTCATTTCCGCAAGCCCATTGGAAAGCAGAAACAGCATAATCGGAAATGTCTTCCGTATCTGAATAACTGTCGAGTGTATCAATTATAGAAGTGTCGATTTGTTTATATTCTGCAAATCTCTTTAAAATTGATACCATCTGCTCGCGAGTTATATTATCATTTGGGGCAAATTCCGTGTCGCTGTAACCTGAAATAATATTATTCTCACTGCCCCAAGCAACAGCATTTGAGAAATAATCATTTTCATTTACATCAGTGAAGGTATAATCAACATCGGATTTTGTTTCGTCGTCAATTCTGTGAAGAACGGTTATAAACATTCCTCTTGTAATATCTGTATCAGGAGCAAATTCCGTATCGCTTACACCACTCATTAATCCGTTGTCATATGCGGATTTTATCGAGGCATAATACCATTCATTTTCTGCAACATCATCAAACCACCAATCGTCTTTGCTGGACGGTGTAGGTGTTTTTTGCGGAGAGTCGTTTATTTCTTTGAATGTTACGTCAACGCTTACTTGGCTTCCTGGCATTACGAATGAAAATTCGTTGTCGGCTGTCTTTGTAACTTCAATTACATTTCCCTTTGAATCAGTAACTGTTACAGTATCAACCTCATAACCGTCATTCGGTTTTGTATTAACCGTTACGTTTTCACCCAATGCGGCATTTTTCTTTGATATATTCATACTTCCGTTGTCGTATGTCTTGTTTGCAGAAGAAATACCGTATTTTGCAGAACTTCCGCCGCCACTGCTACTTGGTTTTGAAGTAGGAATTGGTGTAGGAGTAGGTTCATCTGATTCTATACCTGTTACTTGAACATCAATACTGTCATCAATTCTGTATTTTGGATAGTATGCGTATATCTTTGCATTACCATTGCTTAGCGGAATAACTTCACCGTCATCGGTAACAACAGCTATGCTGTTATCTGTTGAATAATACTTGACTTCACCCGCATAATCATTCCAAGGGAAAGCTTTTGTTTGAAGTGTTGTTGTATCATTTTTTCCGTTTAATGAAACGTTTTCGGCACCATCGTTGATTTCTGCAATAAGTGGTTTATGAGAGATAAACATGGTATATGCGTTAGATGTGTTTTCACCGCTTACTGCTGAAAGTTTAAAGTCTATATATCCTAAATTGTTGAAATCAGCTTTATCTATCTCAAACGGAACTGTAATATCTTTACTTTCACCGCTCGCAAGTTGAGGTAGGGAAGTAGTGCCGAAAGTTTTGTCGGCGGTATTATTTAGCGTTACATTTATTTCGTCGGACGGTTTAGAACCGTTGTTTGTAACCGTTGCAGATGCATAATAATCGTTATCATCGTGTTTGATTTCAAAGCTCGATACATCAAGTCTTGTATCATACGGAATGGCTTTTGTGGCAGATACAGGCTTTGCATTTTCAATTCCGCGTTCAGTTACCGTAACTGTAACTTCTTCATTTTCCAAGTTGCTCGGAATTGTCCATGGTACACTGACATTTATCGAATTACCGGATTCGATTATGTTGTCAGAACTGTCCTCATAAAGAGTATTGCCGTTTTTATCCGTTACTTTTAAATCATAACCTTTTGCGTCAAGCAAACCTGTGTTCGCAATAGTGAATGTTATATCTTCCGAATAATTCGGATAAATCTTTGACGGAAGAATAATATTGTTGCCTTTAATTTCAAGAGAACTTACTGGTTCAAAGTCAATGGTTACAAGGGTGTTTGCACTGTATTTCATAGGTGAATCTGCATCGTTTTCATCAATCCATTGCTTGTAGTAGTTTGAAACAGCTGATATTTTATTATCATCAGTCATATATAGGTCAAGTTCGTCAATAACCATACCGAAATCGGTAATTTGTACCGAATTGCCGAACTTCCAATAACCGTTATCTGTGCCACGCTGATAACGTACACCGTATATTTCAGTACCGTTCTTTGTACTGTCTTGACTTAATTCTGTGTAATAAATATAAATATCTTCACCGTTGGATGTTACAATATAGTTTCCTATACTTGTGCAAAGGTCGTCATTACCTTGGAAGTTTGCACTTGTGACATTAAATGTACCGTTGTACAAGGCTTCGTAAATGCTGTTTTCATATACGTCGTCTGACATACCGAGTTCAGCTGCAGTCTTTTTATACCAATCGGCATTTTTGTTATCATCGGTCATTTCGCCGTTTTTGTATGCACTGTTTACCGTATCGGCATTAATCAAGTCTGTCATATCTCCGTTTGAATCTGCGTTAAACATTGAAGATAACATATCTGAAAGATTCATAATTTTAAACATATATCCGTTATCCAACCATGTCAGGTACAATTCACCGTTAATGTTGGTAAGTTTAGGTAATGAATTGGATATACTGTCATTTGTAATTTGTATCGGGAAATATGCTTGCCCTGTTGTTAGGTTTTGAATTTGCAGATAAAGCTCTCTGTCGTCACCTGTTTGTAAATCTTCGTCTTCATCAATAGTGTAACTTGAAATTAAATAACTTTCGTTATTTATATTTATTGTTGCTGAATTATAATCCAATGCAATAGGAGAGCTGATTGTTTTATGAGGTATCGGAATTATGGTTTCATCATAAGATTTTCCTGTGTTCATATCGTATTTTACATAGGCTATATTAGAGAATGATTTTTCAAGCTGTAATAGGTCACTGTTACTGTTACCTAATTTTGACACATCAAGCTTGACATAGCTTATATAAAGCATATCTCCGTCAACATCAATTTGTGGATTTAAAGTAAGGTATCTGTCGTGTACAATACTGATTTCTTTGCCCATTGTGTTGGTTTGTGTATCGTATATTGCACAAGAAATACCGATTGATGAAAGCTTTTCTCTCGAAGTTTCCTCACCTCCAAATGCATTTATAACATCGGTCCATGCGATAATAACTTTGTCACCTATCTTTTTAAGTGTGTGTATTGAATCAGGTGTACCGTCGTCTGCTACTGCTTTAGGAATAGACCAATGAGTACCGTCAAATATCGAATAATACAGAGTTGCTCCGTTGTATTCGGCACGATCTCTCGAATCGTCTATAAATGTAAGCATCTTCTTACCGTCATCAAGAGGGATAATATGAGGTCTCGTTCTGTCTGCGACATCATTTAATAATTCTGTACAGCTTACAACTTCTTCTGTTGCGGTAAGCTGAATATCATCATTTTTTCCGAAAGTAGATAAATCAGATGTGCCGTTACTGTATGGAGTTAATTTAATATCATCGTCGTTTGTGGTTATAAGTCCGTTGAAGAAATCGCCTTCTGCGGCATTTTCGAGAGTACCCCAACCTTGTGTATATTTGGCTATATCAACATTAACGGAGAACAACAATAAGTCAAATCCCACACCTCCGGCTGCCGTTATCAGTGTACCGGGCTGACCGTTTGCAAAACTCAAATTAAATTGGAATGTTGTAGCAACATAACCTCTTGCTGAAAGTACATCGCAAAAACCTACACCTACTTGTAATTTTCCCGAAAGGACAACACTTAGTGTTACATCGGTGCTGCTCAATCTGTTTGCTATATTGCCTTGATAGTTGTTAAACTCATCTGCGGATATTGCATTTTTACCATTATCTGTAGCATAGTTTGTCACTAAATCTACCTGAATACCGGCAATGATATTTAAAAATACAGGTACACCGTAAATTGTAGTGTACATAGTCTTATTAAATGTATATGCTCCGCCGATAGAAACCGAACCGCAAGCAAACATATAGTCGTTGCCCGGCGTTTTAACAAAGTCGAAAGCTAAAATAACGGCTACTTCGACGCTGTACCTTTGGTTATTAAAGCCGGCAAATGGAGCTTTTGTATCTTTTAGTAAATCGGTATAATCTGCATATGCTTCTTGATATTCGGCATCGGTTTTATAATCGTCACGAGACGGAGCGACACCATTGAATGTCGCAGCCATTATTTTCATAGCATTACTTCTGTGATTATTATTTTCTTGAACAGCACCACGGAATTTATCATAAAACGCTTTTTTCTCGTAAACGGTTTTCTTACCCATACTATTGAGTATTGTGTCAATATTTGCCTGAATAGTATAACCGGTGTTGTCAGGCCAGTTTGTTTTGCCGAATGTAATCAATCCAGATTGGCATTTGCCTATTGCTGAGCCGACTAACGGAATATCGATTGTACCGCTTTTATCCGCATCGAAAGTTTGAGGTGTTGTAAGTGCAAATTCCGTATAGAATGAAAGACCTGTTGCAACATCGGGATACACAATTTCAATTTCAGTGTTACCTGATGATAATTTTTCTGAATCTACAAGACGTACAGAAAGACTGTCACCGGAATGTAGATTTTCTGTCATCTTAGGAATTGTACATTCTATAATACTGCTGCCATCCTCACGAGGATAACCTTTGTATTCGGTTGTCTGACCGGTTGATGTGCGAACGGTGAATACTGCCTCACTGACACTTCTTCCATAGCTGTCTATAACGGCTGTGACTGTAAGATTGTCGTCGAGTATTCTTATTTGATTTTGGTTTAAGTCGGCTGTGTTCTTGTCATATGTGTACATAATTGACGCAACCTTAGGAGCACCGTAAGGGTAGGTGATATTTGTGTTACCTGCATTTACGGTATAAGCACCGTCTGCTTGACCAAGTGCATCTGTGAGCTTTACTTTTGCTACATAGCCTGTCGTAACACCGTTTGAGATGTACATTGTAATAAGGTCGTTTGTGTCACCCAATACGTTTGTCAATATATAAGTACCGGTATCGGAAGTTGTACCGGTCGCACTGTCAGGCATATAGCTTGAGTTTGCGGAGTTTAGCGACTGTGAACCTTTTCCGGCTGATACGGAATATCCTACAAGCGGAAGAGATTCCGGTTCTAAGCCGTTATCGCGGATAGACGCATTTTTAGAAACAACAGTACCTGATATATTAAATGATTTTAAATCGCTCTTTTTAACTTTTTTGTAATTTACAGTTATAACATTGTCTGTTGTTTGTGCTTGCGCAACGGTGTGATAAGAATTGGTTGTAAACGTGTCGTTGCCTTGCTTGATAACGGGACGGTATATGTATTCTTTATCTTCAATAGAGGCAAAATTTAATGTATATATCTTACCTGTAATCGGTGTTATTTTATCTGAAAGATTTGATTCTGACGGATTTGCGTTAATAACATATTTATCGCTTAGTTCCTTTTTCAGTTGTTCATCGGAACTTGAATTAAGATCATTTTCACTGATAAGACCCTGTACCGTTAAATAATTTTCAACACCGTTTTCAAATTTAATTTCGATTTTGTTTGAATTTTTCGCTATAAGAGGACGTATTCTGTAACTCGTATTAGGCTCAAGGAATAATTTTGTTGTATCTGTTATTGTGTTGAAACTTGTGTTGTTTGTTGAAACTTGATAACCTACAACATGATATCCGTCATCCGGAGTTGTTGCACTTAAATCAAGTGTATCACCTGCATGGTGAGTAACTGTTTTACCTGCGACAAGCTCGCTTGATATAAAACTGCCGTTTCCTTCACCGGCTGACGGTAATACTTCGACTGTAACATCGGCATATGATACTTTAGGTGTTATCTTCAGATTTTGATGATAACCGTATTTGTCATGTGCAACATTTTTTTGAACTGATTCAATCCATGATATGAAATATTTATCATATGGAATGTAATAAAGATTTTGCTTTTCTGTTTTCTTCAGCTCATTATTTACGTTATCCGATGTGAAATTTACTTCGTCAGAAAGTTTTGTTCCTTTTTTTGAGTTAAGGTATGAAATGAATTCTTCGGGATAATTTACAGTTATTTTATCATCAGTTGTACCCGGATCTATGATGATTTTATAGCCTGAAATATATCCGTATTTACCTTTGTGACCGTTAATGTCTGTATCATTTATTGTAAATACAATATTGCAGTCATCCTCATTCGGATTGGTCCAGAAATCACGTGTTTTACTTCCGGCGATTTGAGCACCGCTGTTAAGTTCAACCTGCATAGGTAAGGCATTTATCTTTTCATTACCGATACAATATTCCTGTGTTGGGGGTTGGTTAAGTTCTACATTAACCTTTTTATACATAGCCGCAACACCGTAAAAGCGTACATAACTTTTCGGAGTTTTTGATTTGTCTTCATCAGCCGAATGTATTTCCATGCTTATATTTCCGTTTAAAGGTTGGTTGTTATTCAAGAGAGTTGCAGGCATTGCGTCAAGTGTTCTGCCGAATTTCCCACTTTTTGATTCATTGATAACAATACTGTCATTATTTGCAATTTTAAATCTTGCAAGCTGTCCGCCAAAGGCGTTTGATGTTGATTCCATATCGGGAGTCATATATTGATAATATACAGACGGTACAGTTTTTGAATGTGTCCATACTCCGCCTTTATCCCACATACTTGTATGGTAATATTCAAGTTTTCCGTAGTGAGAGCTACCCATATTTCTTTCACGTGTATCTATTTCATATTTGTTGTCCCAATGACCGCAACCCCAGGGCTTATCACCCCAATATCCGTCATAATAAAACAGACCGTCGCGGTTTACTTCTGTTGCAAAGTAGTATGTACCGACTTCGGGAGGAATGTCATAATTGTGAGTTCCGTCACCTGTTGCGTATATTTTACCTTCGGCAGGATCTTTTGAATTATCTGACGGCATTGTATATTTAACATTGTATTTAAGACCGTTTATGGTGATGTCATTTGTCTGATTTTCATTGCCCATAAGAGAAATATCACTCTCATCATCGGCGTTATTTTTGATTTTGACAACGGTTTCTGCATATTTGCCGCTTTCACAGCCCGTCATATCACTCATCAGCAGTTTAAATTCACCCTCGCCGGATACGGGAATTTCGATTGTCTTTTCCGTTTCATAAGGAATGAATGTAACTGTTTTGATTTGTTCTTCATAATTTTCTCCTGCTGCTGCGGTAATGCTCGATGACAGCAAAGTGAAATCGCAAAGAGAATATTCTGCATTTTTTCGCTTTATTGTAACAGTGGCATTTCCGTCTTTTGACGTGTAACTGTTTCTGCTGAAAGAAACAACGCTTTTTTCTTTCGGCTCGTCGTCTTCGATATTTACAGAAAGTGATGTTACTTCATAAAGTTCGGCATTATCGGGATTTACCAAAAGTAAAGAAAAACCTTCTGTACCTTCGCTTTTTTGTCGTCCAATATTTTGAATTTAACCGTTTTTTCGTTTTCGCCCGGTGCGAAAGTAACGGTTGTACTGCTTGAATATTCAATTCCTGCCATTGCATCCGGTACTACTTCGTCTGCAAATTGCTGTGCCATTTCTGAATCAAATTCCGAATAATTTTCGATATCTGTATTCTCTTCCGAAATGTTATCCGATGTTTCATCAGTGTCAGCTTCTGCCGTGGCATAACGTTCAAGTATTGAAACCCCATCACCGGTTTTCTCTGCGTTATCGTCAAGAATTATATAGTCCTCGCCGTATACCGCAGTTAAGTCAAGCGAGTGGATTGTGACGCTTGCTTCTTCCGATAAATCGCCCTCACGATAAATAGGGAACGAATAAACAGCATCTTCTTCCTTGACGTTTGCTGACGCAGTACCAAGGTAAATTAAATTGCCGCTTGGAAGTTTTTCCGAATCAATTCGTGATGCGTTTAACGGCATGACCGTTTCTTCTGCTTTTGCAGGCATAACTGCCATAGAGGCAAGCATTGACAGCGACAAAAGCAATGATAGTAATTTTTTCATTTTAATCCTTCCTTTCATATTAGAATTATTGGTTGTGTAAAAGAATTTCTCTTTAAAAACAGAGAAATAATTATATATAAGAAAAGTATATATTATGATTATTATAAATGTCAATATAATCTAACTCAAATGTCATTTTTTTGACACAAAATCACGTTAAAACAATATTTTACACAAAACCGCAGCGGCTTTGTCTACATTATTTTATCTGCATTATTTTATGGGGAAAGTGCAATTTCGGGTTGTAATCATTTCTGACTGTATGTGTGTCGGAAATGACTTTAAATCTAAAGTTCCCGGTTTTAATTTTAAAGAACTCTTTAAATAGAAAACTCATCAATAAAAAAACAGTTAAAAACCACGCAAAATTTACGTTAATATGCGATTAAAACATATATTATGTTATGTAAATCAAATAAAAGCAAAAAAATATGAAAAAAGGGTTGACTTTATAAGGGTTTATGTGGTAAACTGTTTTAGTATGAAAAATACGCACATTTGTGGATTGTGTGAAAGTTGCCTGTTTTGCCTGGGTCTTCACATAAGGTGAAACAAATGGAGGAATAATCAAAAAACGAGGAGGAAATAAAAATGGCAAACGTAATTTCAATGAAACAGCTTTTAGAAGCAGGTGTTCACTTCGGACACCAAACAAGAAGATGGAACCCTAAAATGGCTGAATACATCTTCACAGAAAGAAACGGTATCTACATCATCGACCTTCAAAAGACAGTTAAAAAGGTTGAAGAAGCTTATTATTTCGTAAGAGATATTGCTGCAAGCGGTGAAGATATTCTATTCGTTGGTACAAAGAAACAAGCTCAAGACTCAATTAAAGAAGAGGCTGAAAGAGTTGGTATGTACTATGTAAACGCAAGATGGCTTGGCGGTATGCTTACAAACTTCAAGACAATCCAAAAGAGAATTGAAAGACTTGCTCAAATCAACCAAATGGAAGAAGACGGTACTTTCGATATGCTACCAAAGAAGGAAGTTATTAAGCTAAAGGCTCAAAGAGATAAGCTTGAAAAGTATCTTGGCGGTATTAAAGATATGAAGAAACTTCCTGGCGCAATGTTCATCGTTGACCCAAGAAAAGAAAAGATTGCTATCGCAGAAGCTAAGAAACTTAACATTCCTGTAGTAGCTATCGTTGATACAAACTGTGACCCTGATGAAGTAGACTACGTTATCCCTGGTAACGACGACGCTATCAGAGCCGTAAAGCTAATCGCATCAACAATGGCTAACGCTATTATCGAAGGCAGACAGGGCGAAGATGCTCTTGCAGATGCTGAAACAGCTGAAGAAGATACAGTAGAAGAATAATTTTCATATAATTAATATAGGAGGAAAAGTAACATGGCATTTACAGCTAAAGACGTAAAAGAATTAAGAGAAATGACAGGTTGCGGTATGATGGACTGTAAGAAGGCTCTTACAGAAACAGACGGTGACAAGGATAAGGCTGTTGAATATTTGAGAGAAAAAGGTCTTGCAACAGCTGCTAAGAAGTCAGGCAGAATTGCTGCTGAAGGTATCGTTAAGGCTTATGTTGACGGTAACGTAGGCGTACTTGTAGAAGTAAACTCAGAAACAGACTTCGTTGCTAAGAATGATGAATTCCAACAGTTTGTTTCAGACGTTGCCAAGACAATCGCTGAACAAAATCCTGCTGACGTTGAAGCACTTAAAGAATTAAAGTGCGGAGACAGCACAATCGGAGAAATGCTTACAGAAAAGATTGCTAAGATCGGCGAAAATATGAACATCAGACGTTTCGCAAGAATTGAAACGACAGGTGCAGTTGTAGATTATATCCACGCTGCAGGTAAGATTGGTGTATTGGTTGAGGCTGACGCTGAAAACAATGACACTACAAAAGAGTGTCTAAGAAACGTTGCAATGCAAGTTGCAGCACTTAGCCCTAAGTATCTTTCAAGCGATGATATTCCTGAAGAATATAAGGAACACGAAAAGAAGATTCTTATTGAGCAACTTAAGAATGATCCTAAGAATGCATCTAAGCCTGAAAACATCATCGAAAAGATGATCACAGGTCGTCTTGCTAAGGAATTCAAGGAAGTTTGCCTACTTGAGCAAGAATACGTTAAGGCTGAAAATAAGGAAAACGTTGCTAAGTACGTTAAGAGCGTTGGCGACATTACTATTAAGCAATTCGTACGTTTTGAAACAGGCGAAGGTCTTGAAAAGCGTGAAGACGATTTCGCAGCAGAAGTTGCATCAATGGTAAAGTAATTTAACTAAACCGTATATTAAACCACGGTAGACGATAAGTTTATCGTGGTTTTTATGTGCAAATTAGAAAGTGGATTAATTTTGTGGAATTAGTTAGCGTTAGCTAATTTTGTCTGCTTAGGATAAAAGAAAAGGGAATAGAAGATATGGGGAAAAAGATTATATCATTTTTGTCTGACGGTATTTTGTCGGGAATATTTTTGTGCGTAGGCTGTTGTGTGAGTATGTCGGTTGAGTCAAAACCGCTGGGAGCGTTCTTGTTCAGCTTGGGTTTGTGTGCAATTATTGTGTTTAAATTCGGTTTGTTTACTGGTAAAGCCGGATATATGGCGGTAAAACCGTTGTCGTATGTGCCGGAAGTTGTACTTACCTTTATCGGTAATGCAACAGGTGCGGCGATAGGCGGTTTCTTGCTTAACCTTACACGTTTGGAAGCGACTTTATCGGAAAAGGCCGCTGCTATCACGGCAACAAAGTTCGCCGATTCACCGCTTAGTATATTTGTATTGGCGGTGTTCTGCGGTATATTGATGTTTACGGCGGTTGACGGAAATAAAAGAGCGACTGAAAAAGGTGACTTTGTGATGTCGCTGTTTATAGTGGTTTTACCTGTTATGGTGTTCATACTTTGCGGATTTAATCACTGTATCGCAGATACTTGTTACTTCTTTATAAGTAAATGTGCTAATGCGTCACAGGCGGCAGTATATTTCTTATGTGCTGTACTTGGTAATGCTGTCGGTTGTATGTCTGTACCAATGGTTAAAAAATTATCGCTTAATAAATTGTTTTAATAAAAAAGTTGCGGTGATTGTTCACCGCAACTTTTTTTGATAAGCAATTATGCACAAATTTATCGAATTTCGCCAACTTTGCGACAGCGATAACATCTTCGTCTGTGGCATTCTTTTTACTGCTTGTATGTTTTCCATTATGGCATTGTTGTATTAACACCACAATATTAAAAAGTCGATATTTTTCATGCAAAAAAGTAAAAAAAATTTTTCGGCATTTATTGACAAAAAATATATTGCGTGCTAAAATAGATTTGATTAAATAAATCACTAAAATATACACAGAGAGGAAGATAAAATTATGAAATTTAATTTTTTAAAGGATAAGAAATGTTGGTGCTTTGCAGCAGGTATAGCTACTGCAGTAGTAGGTAAGAAGATTGCTACAAGCGAAAAAGTTAGAAGTATGTGCGTTTCAGGTCTTGCAAAGGGTATGAAGTTCCAGCAAGAGGCTAAAGAAACACTACAAAATATGCGTGAAGAGGCTGAAGATATGTGTTATGAGGCTAAGTCACAGCTAAACGACGAGGAAGAATAATAATGAAATTTAAAATCGTACATGATACTCCGGGTCGTATCAGATTGCGTTGTGGTGGATATTATTTTGATAAAAATCAAGAAAAATCTCTTGAGAAAACAATTTTATCGGAACATTATGTTGATTCTGTAAAGGCTAAAAGCGTCAACGGCGGTATTTTAATTACCTATCAATCCGATTACAGACAGGAGCTTTTGAACTACATAAAAGGAATCAAGCAAAATCAATTAGCGGCTGTTGAAGATGAGTCTGAGGATATACAGGCTGATTTCAAGAATGAGATTATAAAAATGCTTATAAAGCGTTTTGTTCTTAGAAGAATATTGCCGTATCCTGTACGAGTTGCAATGGCTTACTTTAAGGCATTCCCATATGTGAAGAAAGCTGTGGGCAGTGTACTTAATTTAAGGGCCGATGTGGCACTTTTGGACGGTGTTGCACTCGGAACGGCACTTTCAAGAGGAATGTATTCGGAAGTTAATTCAATTACATTCTTGCTTGGAGTTTCGGAACTTCTTGAAGAATATACAAGAAAACGTACAAAAAATGCACTTGCGGACAGTCTTGCGATGAAGATTGACACTGTATGGAAGAAGAACGGCGAAAACGAGGAACAAGTTCCAATTTCAACCGTTAAAGAGGGTGACTTTGTCGTATTCCGTGACGGTGCAATGATCACTTTTGACGGTGTGGTCGTATCCGGACAGGCAAGTGTAAACGAAGCGTCTATGACAGGTGAATCGGTTGCGGCTGTAAAGGATAAGGACAGTACTGTTTACGCCGGTACAGTTGTAGAGGCGGGAAATATAGTAATTAAGGTTAGTGCTGCGGCTGATAATACACGTATTTCAAATATTATTGAAATGATTGAAAACGGTGAAAGTATGAAAGCCGGAGTACAGAGCCGTGCAGAGAAAATTGCAGACGGTTTTGTACCGTACAGCTTGGGATTGGCGTTGCTTGTTTATCTTACAACAAGAAATGTTGTAAAGGCAATGTCTGTTCTTATGGTGGACTATTCTTGTGCAATTAAATTGTCAACACCGATAAGTATTATAAGTGCTATGCGTGAGGCATCCTCAAGAGGATTTGTTGTAAAAGGCGGACGTTATCTTGAAAGTGTATCTCATGCTGATACTATTGTATTTGACAAGACAGGTACACTTACAAATTCATGCCCGACAGTAGAAAAAGTGCTTTCATTCGGTGAGTATACATCAGATGAAATACTTAAAATATCTGCGTGCCTTGAAGAACATTTCCCTCACAGTGTGGCAAAGGCAATCGTGAAATCCGCTAAAGCAAAGCAACTTGACCACGAAGAAGAACATGCTGAAGTTGAATATGTAGTTGCACACGGCATAGCTACAATGTTGCATGGCAAGCGTGCAATTATAGGTAGTGAGCATTTTGTGCTTGAGGACGAAAATATTCCGATAACTGATGAACAGAAGTCTGTTATTGAAAACGAATGTGAGGGCTTTTCTGTTATATACCTTGCAATCGGAGGCGTGTTGTCGGGAGTTATTTGTATAAGCGACCCGCCGAGAAGTGAGGCTCATGAGGCAATTCAGTTACTTCGTGAAAGCGGTATTGATAATATTATTATGCTTACAGGTGACCATGAAGGTGCTGCAAAACGCACTGCCGATATGCTCGGTATAGACAATTTCCGTGCACAGGTATTACCTGAGGATAAGGCGACAATTATTGAAGAATTGAAGAACGAGGGAAGAACGGTTATAATGGTCGGTGACGGTATCAATGACTCTCCTGCGTTGGCACTTAGCGACGTTTCAATCGCTATGAAAGATTCTGCCGATTTGGCAAGAGAAGTGGCTGATGTCACATTGCTTTCGGGCGATTTGAGAGATTTAGCGCTTCTTCGCAAGTTAAGCAGCAGACTGTTCAGACGAATTAAACGTAATTATACGTTTATTATGGCATTTAATTCATTGCTTATTTTGCTTGGATTGAAAGGTACTATAACTCCGTCTGCATCATCACTTTTGCATAATTCGTCAACTATGCTTATAAGTGCGAACAGTATGCGTCCATTATTGAAGGACAAAAATTAATCGTATTAATTTATTTGACGGTTGAGCGGCAGTATAAAAACTGCCGCTTTTTTTATCATATGGAATAAATTTAAAAGAATAAATATTAAAATCGGTATTCCCAAAACGAAAAATATATAGTATAATAGAAATAGAAAGTAGGTGGTAGGTTGTGAGAATTGAAAAGCTAAACAAAGACAAAATAAAGGTAACGCTTACAACTGCGGAATTAATTAATCTTGATATAGACGTGAAAAGGCTTTCGCCCGATTCAAAAGAATTACATACATTTTTATTTCATATTATGGAAACGATAAGGGAAGAAACAGGTTTTAATCCGTATAACGGCCAAGTGGTCGTTGAGGCTACTCCGTCACAGGACGGTATAAGTATTTTGGTTAAACGTTTAAACAAGGGTATAAAAAAAATTACCGAGGAGCAGTTTAAAAAAGTTGTTTCGGTCAAGCCTAAAAAGAAAGAACCGGGTACGGAATGTGTATTTTATTTTGAAACTTTTAATGATATGTGCGGCGCTATAAGCGAAATGGATAAAAGTATTCTTTCAAAAGCAAGCCTTTTTAAGCTGAATAAAACATATTGTATTCTCATAAGAAACGATAATGAGAATATGAGAGGCATTAATGTAATAAGAGAGTTTACGGAAAGAATGTCGATATACCCGTTGCAGAATGAGTACATAAAAGAACATGCTCTTCTTGTCGCAAAAGGTCAAAAACTTGTTGAAATGGCTGAAAACGTCAAACGATTGATGTAAGAGAGATTTTATTTGTTAATATTTTGTTAAATCTATTGCAAAGTTCATATATAGATAGTATAATAGATAGGTAGAAAAAATTATCAAAGGAGAACTATTATGGCAAACATTTTAGAAACAGTCGTTTTCGCAGACGGCGAAACAGCAAATACACAACAGGCGACAGGTACTCAAACAGCGGCAGACCCTAATGCTACACAACAGGTTAATCCTGTAATGAGTACAATAGTAAGTATTCTTCCGCTTGTTCTTATTATCGTATTGTTATACTTTATGATGATAAGACCGCAAAGAAAGAAAGAAAAAGAAACAAAGGCAATGATTAACGCAATGAAAGTCGGCGATAAGGTTGTAACAATCGGCGGTATCTGCGGTAAGGTTGCTAAAATTAAAGACGAATATGTTTTTATTGAAACAGGTAACATCGGTACACCGGATCAAAAGTCTGTTGTAAAGATGGAAAGAGACGCTATCAGAACTGTTGAAACAGCTAAAAACTAATTGGTTATAAAATTTAAACCTCTCTAATATATTTATAGTAAATATATAGGGAGGTTTTTTTATGGGTATTAATTTTAAGGGTGTGATAAAAGGGACGATATTTGCAATTCTTGTTACTTTTGTTATAATTCTGATATTGGCACTGCTTTCGTATTTTACAGGCATAGACGAAACTATTATCACAACCGGAGCGTATGCCTCGGTTATTATCGGCGTGATACTCGGAACGATTGCGGTATCAAAAGCGGCAAACAGCAGAGCATTTGTTCACGCAATGCTTGTATGTGCGCTGTATTTGATCGTACTTATCGGAATATCGTTGATTGTAAACAATGGAATAATGTTTAACACGCATTTTCTTGCTGTAATAGGCGGTACATTTGCATCGGGAATATTGGGGTGCATCATAGGAAAATAGCCGAAAAATAAGTTTTGTGAGAAAAAATACAAAATATTTGTAAAAAAGCCTTTTCAATCACTTGAAAGTATGTTATAATATATTCATAGTGAATTAATATAAGGAGGTTTTTAATATGAAACACGTACAGACTTTAAACAAGGCTAATTTAAAGGATTCAGCAAAGCACGGTGGTTGCGGAGAATGTCAAACATCATGTCAATCAGCTTGTAAGACATCTTGCACAGTTGCAAATCAAAAATGTGAACAAGCAAACTAATTGTTTTGCCGAATAAATGAACATTAAAGATGAATCATCGGCTTTTTAAGGTCGATGATTTTCTGATTTTATATAGGGAGTTTTTGAAGTGATACATAAGTATAAACAGTTGGGACTTAATATTGTAATGGATGTATATTCAGGTGCGGTACACGTTGTTGATGATGTAATGTACGATATGCTTGATTATACTCTTGAGCCGTTTATGGCAGAGGCAAAATGTCCCGATTATATTAAAGAAGGTTTAAAAGATAAGTATAGTGAAGAAGAATTGGAGGAAAGCTATGCTGAAATATGTGCACTTGTAAATGCAGGTCAGTTGTTTACAGATGATTGCTATGACGAAATTGCGAAGAATTGGAATAAGCAATCTGTTGTAAAGGCTCTTTGTATTCACGTTGCACATGACTGTAATTTGAGATGTAAGTATTGTTTTGCCGATACAGGTGAATTTCACGGTGGCAGAAGTCTTATGAGTGCGGAAGTAGGTAAGAAAGCTATTGATTTTGTTATCAATAACAGCGGTAACAGAAAAAATATAGAAATCGACTACTTCGGCGGTGAACCGCTTATGAATTTCGGCGTTGTTAAGGAAATTACAGAATATGCAAAAGAAGAGGCGAAAAAGCACGGTAAGAATTTCAGATTTACTGTAACAACAAACGGTGTATTGTTAAATGACGATATTAAACAATATATTAATGAAAATATGTCAAACGTTGTTTTGAGTATTGACGGTACAAAGGAAACTAACGACAGAATGCGTTATCGTGTAGACGGCAGCGGTTCTTACGATACAATTGTTCCTAAGTTCCAAGACTTGGCTGAAAGCAGAAATCAAAATAATTACTACGTTCGAGGTACGTTTACGGCGTATAACGTGGATTTTGCAAAGGACGTAATTCACCTTGCTGATTTAGGCTTTAAGCAGACAAGCGTTGAACCGGTTGTTGCACCTGAAACAGAGGACTACGCACTTACAAGTGAGCATATCGAAAAGGTCTGTGCCGAATATGATAAGCTTACTGAAGAATATGTAAAGAGATATGACGAGGGCAGAGGTTTTAACTTCTTCCACTTTATGGTTGACCTTGACCAAGGTCCGTGTGCGATAAAGCGTCTTTCAGGTTGTGGTGCAGGACACGAATATCTTGCGGTTGCACCGAACGGAGACATTTATCCGTGTCACCAATTTGTCGGTAACAAGGATTTTCTTATGGGTAATGTCAATGAAAATAAAATTGATGAAAATATCGAGAAGATGTTTGAACGCTCAAATGTGTATACTAAAGAAAAATGTAAGAATTGTTTTGCGAAATTCTATTGCAGCGGTGGTTGCAGTGCGAATGCGTATAACTTTAACGGTGATATAAACAAGCCTTATGAGCTTGCTTGTGAATTTGAAAAAAAGCGTCTTGAATGTTCAATAGCAATCGAGGCACATAAAAAATTAAGTTAATTTAAGGAGGAAAAAGAAATGATACACAAGGGTTTTAAAATGAAACTTTACGACGGTATGGCTGAGGAGTACGAAAAAAGACATAATGAGTTATGGCCGGAAATGAAGGATATGATTCACGAACACGGCGGTAAGAATTATTCAATATTCCTTGACAAAGAAACAATGGTTCTTTACGGTTATATCGAAATCGAAGATGAAGAACTTTGGGCAAAGGGTGCCGATACCGCCATCAATAGAAAATGGTGGGACTTTATGGCTGACATTATGGAAACAAATCCTGATAACAGTCCTGTTTCAGAAGATTTACACCTTGTATTCCATTTGGATTGATAAAATGTGTATAAATTAGAAAATAAGGGCGATAATATTTAATGACCTCACAAAATACATTAAAACCGATAGTCAGTCGGTAAATAACCCCCTTATTTGCAGAGAGAACAGTTCGTTATGAACTGTTCTTTTTGTATTGACAGATAGGGTGAATTATGATAAACTGATAATAAGGTTAGTTAAAACTAACCTATGTAATTTTATTATGGAGGAATATATGGGAGAAGTTATAAGAGGAATATTGATACCGTTTTTGGGTACGACACTTGGTGCGTCTTGCGTACTGTTTATGAAGAAAATGATGAATAAGATGGTACAGCGTGCCTTAACAGGATTTGCGGCAGGGATTATGGTCTCCGCGTCTGTGTGGAGCTTGCTTATACCGTCAATGGATTATGCGGCGGAAATGGGGAAGTTTGCATTTGTACCGGCGGTTGTGGGATTTTGGATAGGTATATTGTTTTTGCTGGCAATGGACCATATAATACCGCATTTGCATATGGATACCGATAAAGCTGAAGGCCCGAAAAGTAAATTGAAAAAGACAACAATGCTTGTATTTGCTGTTACACTTCACAATGTTCCAGAGGGAATGGCTGTGGGCGTTATATATGCAGGTTATCTTGCAGGAAATATGCAAATATCGGCTATGGGCGCTTTGGCTTTGGCAATCGGTATTGCAATTCAGAATTTCCCGGAGGGGGCAATTATATCAATGCCACTTAAAGCCGAGGGAATGAGTAAAGGAAAAGCATTTTTATACGGCGTGCTTTCGGGTGTTGTTGAACCGATTGGAGCGGTACTTACAGTTGTTGCGTCCGGTTTTATAATACCCGTATTGCCATATTTCCTCAGCTTTGCTGCAGGGGCGATGATGTACGTTGTAATAGAAGAATTAATTCCCGAAATGTCACACGGCAATCACTCAAATATCGGTACTGTAATGTTTGCAGTAGGTTTTACACTTATGATGATTCTTGATGTGGCACTTGGGTAAATATTTACTACTTGCTTTTATTTAATATTGACAATTATCGAAATTTATGATAGAATACTGCAAGTATGGAGGGGTGGCCGAGTGGTTGAAGACGCAGCATTGGAAATGCTGTAACGGCTTACGCCGTTCGTGGGTTCGAATCCCATCCCTTCCTCCAATAATAAAAAGCTTAAAACCGAAAGGTTTTAAGCTTTTCTTTTTTATTAAACTCCGAAATATGCTTGGAAACCGCCGTCAACAGGGATTGTAGCACCTGTAACAAAACCTGATTGAGCGCTGTCGGTAAGCCATAGCAATGTGCCTGTCAAATCCTCCGGAACACCGAAACGTCCCATAGGAGTATGAGCAAGAACTTTCTTTGAACGTTCCGAAAGTGAGCCGTCCGGATTTCTCAAAAGTGTTTTATTCTGTACTGTTTCAAACCAGCCCGGTGCAAGAGCGTTGACTCTGATACCGCTTTTTGCAAAATGTATGGCAAGCCATTCTGTAAAGTTGGAAATAGCGGCTTTTGCGGCACAATATGCGCTTACTTTTGTAATTGCGTGGTACGAACTCATTGACGCGATATTAAGCACGTTAGCACCAGGATTGTCAAGCATATCAACTATAAATACTTGTGTAGGAATAAGAGTACCTACGATATTTAGGTCAAATACATAATTGAAGTTTTCCTTTGACAAGTCAAAGAATGAAACAACATTGGGATTTTCAATATCGCCTTTTTCAAAATATTCTTTTGTTGTAGTACCTTTTGGGTGATTGCCACCTGCACCGTTTACAAGTATATCAACTTTTCCGAAAGTATCGTTTACAATTTTCTTTGCATTGATAACGCTGTCCTTATCAACAACGTCGCATACAACAGCAAGACCGTTACCGCCAAGTTCGTTTATCTTATCACGAACTTCTTCAAGTTTTGAAAGTGTACGTCCCAAAACGGCGACATTCATACCTTGTTTAGCATATGCGTAAGCAAATTCACGGCATAAAATACCGCTGCCGCCTGTTATAACAACTGTTTTACCTTTTAAATTTTCGTGTAAATCCATTTTTATATCTCCTTAATCATTCTGACCTGCAAGTTTTGCGGCTTGGTCAGCCGTAACAAGTGCATCAATAATTTCATCAAGATTACCGTCAAGTATTTGTTCAAGTTTATATAATGTAAGATTAATTCTGTGGTCGGTAACTCGGCTTTGAGGGAAGTTGTATGTTCTGATACGTTCACTTCTGTCACCGCTGCCGACTTGCGATTTTCTTTCGTCTGCAATTTCTTTATGACGTTGTTCTTCCATAACATCATAAATTCTCGAACGAAGAATTTTCATAGCTTTATCTTTATTCTTGTGCTGTGATTTTTCGTCTTGACACGAAACAACAATTCCTGTTGGAATATGTGTAATTCTTACCGCGGAGTCAGTTGTGTTTACACACTGTCCGCCAGGTCCGCCTGCACGGAATACGTCAATTCTAAGATCGTTCTGATTAATTTCAACTTCAACTTCTTCAACTTCCGGTAAAACAGCTACCGTAACGGCAGAAGTATGAATTCTTCCGCTTGATTCTGTTTCCGGAACTCTCTGAACACGGTGTACACCGCTTTCAAATTTAAGTCTGCTGTATGCGCCTTGACCTTCGATTGAAAAGCTGACTTCTTTGTAACCGCCAATGTCAGTTGGGTTGGAGCTTAGAATATCGATTTTCCAATTTTTTGACTCGGCATACATTGAATACATTCTCATAAGGTCTGCGGCAAAAAGTGCGGCTTCGTCACCGCCTGTACCGCCGCGGATTTCCATAATAACGTTCTTTTCGTCGTTAGGGTCTTTCGGAAGAAGAAGAATTTTTAATTCTTCGCTTGCTCTTTCGATTGTTTCTTCTGCCTCTGCCATTTCAAGACGTATCATTTCTTCAAATTCCTTGTCTTGTCCTGCGTCAAGCATTTCCTTGTCATCTGCAACAGTCTGCTTTGCTGACTTCAATTCTCTGTACTTATCAATAATCGGTGTAAGGTCCGAATGTTCCTTACAGTATTTACGCCATGACTCTTGGTCGGCGATAATATCAGGGTCACTTATCTTCTCTGATACAAGCTGAAAGCGCTCTTCAAGCGCCTCTAATTTATCAAACATAATTAAAACTCCTTATTTTACTACATATCTAATATTTTATAATATTTTACCATAGGTGTCAACACAAAAATTAAAAATCATTACTTATAAGTATAAAATCATTTTTTTGGTAGTCAATTAATCCGTCTCGTTTCATTTTTGAAAGCTCGTTTGACATTGCACTGCGGTCAACTCCGAGGTAATCGGCAAGCTGTTGACGTGAAAATGGGACAGTAAATGTATTACTGCCGTTTAAAATCGCCTGTTCTGAAAAATACGACAATAATCTGTCACGAATGAACTTTGACGCAGTGTGCATCATTCTTGTGGCGAGGGATATATTTTTCTGTGCCGAATTTTTTAGAAGATTTCGTAAAAGTCGGTTATGGAAAGAACATTGATTTTCACATACGGAAAGAACTTTCTCTACATTAATAAACAGAACTTCCGTTTTCTCTGCTGCAACCACATCACATAGCATTTCTTTATTCGGAATGGTCGCATAAGTTTCGGCAAAAATTTCACCTTGACCTATGTGACCAAATATATTACTGCTGCCCCAATAATAGTTGACGACAATATTTACACTGCCCGACAAAACAAGCCCCATATCACTGACAGTATCACCGCTGTGATAAATAAATTCAGATTTTTTAAAACTTTTTTGATATGCACCAAGACAATTTAATATCGTCTTAATTTCATTCTCGGAAAGTCCGTTAAAAAATGCTGTTTTTGTTAAAAATAAATAATTCATAAATTCCTCTTATTTTGTTGTTGCAACAACATATTTTTTTATAAGATTATATTATACTGAATTCACAAAGTCAATACATGAGGTATTAGCGAGGAGGATTTATATATGGAGAATAAAATGTTTTGCTTTCAATGTGAACAGACAGCAGGATGTTCCGGTTGTACAGGTAAGGTAGGCGTATGCGGTAAAAACGCAGATGTTGCCGCTTTGCAGGATAAATTGACAGGTGAACTTATCGGACTTGTTCGTGCAACAGGTGATGTTGTACCGACAGGAAACGTTTTAAAACTTATAATAGAAGGACTTTTTACAACTCTTACAAATGTCAGCTTTAATGAGCAGACACTTAATGAATTGATTGAAAAAGTTTGCACAGAAAGAGAAAGACTTGTTCCGCAATGTTTTGCTTGTGCGTCACCGTGTGGAACAAATAACGAATATGATTTGTCGCATATTTGGACAGATAATGAAGATATTCGCAGTTTGAAATCACTTATACTTTTCGGTATAAGAGGTATGGCGGCATATGCTTATCACGCTATGGTACTTGGCTATACAAATGATGAAGTCAGCCATTTCTTTGTGAAAGCATTGTTTGCACTTGGCGAAGATTGGGGAATGGATAAGCTTTTACCGATAGTTATGGAATTGGGAAAAGTTAATCTTGTGTGTATGGAAATGCTTGATAAAGCGAATACGGGAACTTACGGAACACCGACACCGATTACTATTGATTTAAAGGTCGAAAAAGGTCCTTTTATCATAATTTCGGGACATGATTTGCTTGATTTAAAATTGCTTTTGGAGCAGACAAAGGATAAGGGTATTAATATATATACACATGGAGAAATGTTACCGGCACACGGTTATCCGGAATTAAAGAAGTATAAGCATTTAAAGGGTAACTTCGGTACGGCATGGCAAAATCAGCAAAAAGAATTTGCAAATGTACCTGCACCGATATTGTTTACAACAAATTGTTTAATGCCGCCAAAGGACGGCTATTCGGACAGAGTGTTTACAACAGAAGTTGTATCATATCCTGAAATCACACATATCGGTGACGATAAAGACTTTACACCGATTATCGAAAAGGCTCTTGAGCTGGGCGGATATGACGAGGATAAGCAATTTACAGGTATAAACGGCGGAACAAGCGTGACAACAGGTTTCGGACACGGAACAATATTGAGCGTTGCGGATAAAGTTATTGACGCAGTTAAGAGCGGCGCTATAAAGCATTTCTTCTTGGTAGGTGGCTGTGACGGAGCACGTGTAGGAAGAAACTATTATACCGATTTCGTAAAGCAAACGCCTGACGATACCATTATATTAACGCTTGCTTGCGGTAAATATCGTTTTAACGACCTTGATTTAGGTACAATAATAGGCGGTTTGCCGAGAATTATGGACATGGGACAGTGTAATGACGCATACGGTGCGATTAAAGTAGCCATTGCACTTGCGGAGGCATTTGAATGTGAAGTAAATGAACTTCCGCTTTCAATGATACTTTCATGGTACGAACAGAAAGCTGTATGTATTCTGCTTACACTTCTTCATCTCGGTATTAAAAATATCCGTCTTGGTCCTACACTCCCAGCATTTATATCACCGAATGTATTGGGATACTTGGTAGAAAACTACAATATTGCAAAAATTACAACACCTGAAGAAGATTTAAAAAATATATTAGGTTAAAACAGAAAAACTGCCGACATAAAATCGGCAGTTTTTTGTGTTGACAGTGTATTGTAAGAAGATTATAATAAAATTATCAAACGATAAAGGGATGAATATTATGAATATAGCAATTTTATATCAAGTAAAAGAGCCGCCACAGGTGGGTAATATCAGAAAGACTATGAAAGAGGGCGGATACAGTGACAGCGGTTCAGACCTTGCGTATGAATTAAAGAAAAACGGATATAATTTGATAACACCTGTGGAGAACCCCGACGAAAAGAACAACATTGATTGGGTATTCGGTGATGATGACGAGTGGATAGCAAAAGCGATAAATATGGGTACTGATGTATTGTGGCTGAAAATGCACTTAGAATATATACGACAACAGAAAAGACGAATTATAAAATCGGTGAAGAATTTGATAAAAACAGTTTGTCTGTAAAGATGCTATATGAAGATAACACTGAAAAAGAAGTCTGCGGATATAAAATATCGGGCTTTGATAATATGAAAGTCGGAACGCAAACTGTTACGGTGACATATAAAGACTATGATAATTTATGTTATAATTATAAAAAATTAAGAGGTGAAAGTATGAAAGTTAATTATAACAGTACAATACGGTCGTGCTTTATCGGGTACATAGTTCAAGCGATAGTAAACAATTTCGTACCGCTGTTGTTTATTACGTTTCAATCGCAATACAGTATACCGCTGTCGAAGATAACCTTATTAATTACAATCAACTTTGGTTTACAGCTTATAATAGATTTTGCGTCGGCATTTTTTATCGATAAAATCGGATACAGGCTATCTGTACTTATAGCACACTTATTCGCGGCATTGGGATTGATTTCGATAGCAATATTGCCCGATATGATGAATGATTCTTTTATGGGAATATTTATTTCGGTGTTGCTTTATGCAGTCGGCGGAGGATTGCTTGAAGTTGTTGTAAGTCCGATAGTTGAGGCTTGTCCGAATGAACATAAAGACAAAACTATGAGTATGCTACATTCATTTTACTGTTGGGGTACGGCGGGAGTAGTAGTAATATCAACAATATTCTTTAATGTATTTGGTATTGATAATTGGAAGATACTTGCACTTATTTGGGCGGCAGTACCTGTTATAAACGGATTGACATTTCTAAAAGTGCCTATTGCACCGCTTATTAACGAAGAAGAAAACGGACTTTCTTTAAAAGAACTTATAAAGCAAAAGGCATTTTGGGGATTTTTACTTATTATGTGCTGTGCCGGAGCAAGTGAACAGACTGTAAGCCAGTGGGCGTCGGCATTTGTTGAAAAGGCACTCGGAATATCAAAATCAATAGGTGACTTGGTAGGACCTACGGTATTTTCTGTACTTATGGGTATTTCAAGAGCAATTTACGGTAAATTCGGAGAAAAAATCAATCTGTATAAAATGATGGTTTTCAGCGGTTGTTTATGTGTGCTTTCATATTTAACGGTATCGTTTTCATCATCGGCGATTGTCGGCTTAATCGGGATTGCGGTATCAGGGTTTTCGGTAGGCATACTTTGGCCCGGAACATACAGCGATGCGTCAACCTCTATAAAAGGCGGAGGTACGACTATGTTCGCATTCCTTGCGCTAGCCGGAGATGTAGGTTGTGCAGGAGGTCCTACATTTGCAGGTAAAATAGCAGGTATGCTTGGCGACAATTTGAAAACGGGCATTTTGGCCGCCACTGTTTTTCCTATAACACTTATAATCACTTTAATAATAATGAATTTGCACAAAAAAAGTCTGTACAACACGAAATATTTGTGATATAATTCTAAATATAAATAAATTATGAAGGAAGTGTTATGAAGATGAAGAAGAACAAAATTCGTGTGACTTCAGCGGTGGTTTCTGCGATAATGCTTGCAAGCAGTGCAAGTGCGTTTGCAAAATTTGACGCATATAATGATTCCGACGGTTTTACACTCGGTCATTATGAGGCGGAAGTAAATCAAGAACAACGTGCCGATACAGAAAAATTGTATGAGCAAAGACCAAAAAATGAAAGACAGTTTGAAAATCTTTCAAGAGGTTTGGTGGCAGTACCGGGAGAAAACGGAACGCTTGTAAGCTGGCGTTTTTTAGGTACGGATTCAAACAGCTTGACATACAATCTTTATTGTAGCGGTGAAAAGCTGAATGACAAGCCGATAACTACGACAAACTTTTTCCATACCGGAGCGAGTACAAATGCAGAGTATACTTTCAAAGAAGTAGAGAACGGTGAAGAAACAGGAGTAGAGTATACGACTACGGCATGGGATAAAAATTATATTGGCTTTAAAGTAACGGAGCGTGAAGGATACAACATTGATGACGGTGCGGTTGCAGACCTTGACGGTGACGGAGAATACGAAATTTTGTTAAGACGAGTGCCGAGTATGGATGTTAACACAAGAACATCATATCCTGTTATCGAGGCATACAAAACAGACGGTACACATATGTGGACAATCGATATAGGTCCTAACGAAATTAATGAAGTTGATATAAACTTCCTTGCATATGATATGGACGGCGACGGAAAAGCAGAAGTTATAATGCGTTCGTTCGAGGGTACAACAGACGGAAAAGGCAATACAACAGGCGATACGAACGGTGACGGAATAACCGATTATTCAAAGTCGGAGAGCAATTTGGCAATATTTAAGGACAGACAATACATAGTTTCAACACCTGAATTTCTTTCGATATATGACGGCGAAACAGGTGAGGAAACAGACAGAACAGACCTAAAACCGTCAAAAGAACCGCTTTCGGACTGGTCATACAGATACAGTGATACAGGACGTCTTACAAAGAGAGCAAGCCACTATCTTTTCGGCTTGGCATATCTTGACGGTGTAACACCGAGTGTTGTTATGGTGCGTGGTGCGTGGGATAACGTAAGAGCGGCAGCATGGCATATTGAGGACGGAAAGTTTAAAGAAGATTGGGTACACAATACCGAAAACAAAGATGATGTAAACAGTATATGGGGTGCGTGCAACCATAATCTTGTAACGGTGGACGTTGATTTTGACGGAAAAGACGAAATATTATCCGGACCTATGGCTATTGACCATGACGGAAGTGAAATGTATGCCGTAAAGGTATATGATAATGACGGCAATGCTCAAAAATTGGCTCATGGAGATGCGTTTGATGTTGCAAAAACAGATCCCGATTTTAACGGCTATATGACGTGGGCTTGTCACGAAACATCACAGCTTATGGCAAATATCGAGTATCACGATGCAAGAACAGGTGAAGTTCAATGGGGTTACAGCAAAAATAAAGATACAGGCAGAAGTCGTTCGGCGGATATAGACCCTACACACAAAGGCTTTGAAGTATGGGGCTCAACTGCAACAATTCCTGCCAATATCAGCGGTGAAAATATAGCTGATACATGGAATGGTTTTAAGTTCAGAAAAATTGACGGTACTGTTGACAGCGACGCAACTATTCCGATGAATTTCAAGGTTTATTGGGACGGTGATTTACTTAGCGAATTGCTTGATGGTACAACCGTATCAAAATATAACTGGGAGGACAAGTCTGTTGACGTGCTTATGACGGCAGATGATTGCGCGTCAAACAGCGGTACAAAGGCAGTACCTTGTATAAGTGCGGATTTGTTCGGTGACTGGCGTGAAGAAATTGTATGGAAAACCGCAGATGAAAAGGAAATAAGAATATACTCGACTTCAATTCCTACATCATATAAATTGAATACATTAATGCATGATTCATATTACAGAGCGTCTGTTGCGGTACAAAATAACCACTACAATCAACCGCCGAATTTAAGCTATTATCTTGGTGCTGAAACAACAAAAGTACCTATGTTTGAGGGATATGTTATAAAAGACGGCAAAAAAATCACAAACCCTGATTTGACAGGTTCGCACGGTACCTATGACATTAACGCAAAAACAGGTGCATTAAGTGTAAAATTGGCAGTTGACTGTGCAAATGCCTATGTCGGCAATAATATTGTACAAATTGATACAGAAAACAGTGACGTTACACCGATAATTGTTGATGACAGAACATTAGTACCGGTTAGATTTATCGCTGAAAGCTTGGGTATGGACGTTGGATATAATGACTCGACAAGGACTGTTACACTTTCTGGAAACGGATATAAAGTAAATATGACTTTGGATAAGAGCGAATATACGATTAATGATATTCCTTTTGAAATGGACGTTCCGGCACAAGTAGTAAATGACAGAACGTTGATACCTCTTAGAGTTATTGCTGAATCTATCGGTAAAAAGGTTGAGTGGGACGCAGACAACAGATTAATATATATCGGATCTGTACAATTCTATGATAAAGCAAATGCCGCAAAGTATGCTGCTGCATTAAAAAACGGCAAAGAGGAAGATCAGGAAATAATTAAAACACCGGTTCCGACAGAAGAACCTGACCTATTGGCAACGGCGGACTATACGGAATATACAGATTCTAATAATGTAGCGTGGAAAATGTATATAAACGAAGATTATGAAAAGTATAATATAGGCGATAAACTTGAATGGGCAGGTACGAAAAAGCCCGGTGAACTGGCAAATATCGCGGTAGCACAAGGAACAAACGGCAAAGTAATGCATTTTGAGGACAGTACAAAAGGAAACAGAAATGCAATTTATAATCTTCCGTATAAAATGAACGGTACTGTAAGAATTGAGCTTGATTGGAAAGTCGGCGAGTGTACAGGCGGACAGTCATACGGTGAATTGAGATTTGCCGATTCATCAAAAAATACATTCTTTGCATTGAAAACCCAAAAAGGTGCGGAATTGCAATATTCGGCAAACGGCGGAATAGCAAACGGACTTCTTGAAAAAGATTGGAAGGACGTAGGTACAGGCTTTAATAAAGACACTGTTTATAACGTGGTTATTGAGGCTGACTTTGATAAAAAAGTATGCAACGCCACTATCTCTGACGGCAGTAAAACAGCTAAAATAACAGATATGCCTTTTGAAAATGCAACAGATTTTAATGCAATGGAAATCTTGGCGGTAAGAGTTGAAAAGAACTTTACTTGGGCAACCGACATTGACAATATGAAAGTCGGCATAAAAGCAAATTAACAAAAAATTCACAAGACAACCTGAAATTTTTGGGTTGTCTTGTGTTATAATATAAGTAAATAATTTATCGGAGGTAACATTTTATGTGTACTGCAGCAACGTATAAAACAAAAGATTTTTATTTCGGAAGAACGCTTGATTATGAATTTTCATATGGTGAAGAAATTACGATAACACCTCGAAATTATAAATTCAATCTAAAAAATATGGGCATAATGGAAACTCATTACGCGATGATAGGGATGGCTCATATTGCCGAAAATTATCCGCTTTATTATGATGCAATTAATGAAAAAGGTCTTGGTATGGCAGGACTTAACTTTGTCGGCAATGCGGATTATAAAGAAGTGATTGACGGTAAGGATAATATCGCGCAATTTGAATTTATACCGTATATTTTGGGTAAATGTACAAGTGTAAAAGAGGCAAGGGAGTTGATTGGAAAAATTAATATAACGAACATTCCTTTTAACGAAAAAATGTCTTTGGCACAGTTACATTGGATAATCGCCGATAAAAACGAGGCAATAACTGTTGAATCTATTAAAGACGGTATAAAAATTTATGACAATCCTGTTGGTGTGCTTACGAACAATCCGCCTTTTGACAAGCAGATGTTTAATCTTAATAACTATATGAATTTGTCACCAAAATCACCTAAAAACAATTTTTCGGATAAGTTGAATTTGAATATGTACAGTCGTGGTATGGGATCAATCGGCTTGCCCGGTGATTTATCGTCACAGTCAAGATTCGTAAGAGCGGCATTCGTGAAAACAAATTCAGTGTCTGGAGAAACTGAGTCGGAAAGTGTAAGTCAGTTTTTTCATATTCTTGGTGCGGTTGAACAGCAAAAAGGCTGTTGTGAAGTTACAGACGGTAAGTTTGAATACACTATTTACACTTCTTGTTGCAACGGTGACAAGGGAATATATTATTACACCACTTATGAAAATCATCAAATTACAGGTGTTGATATGAATAAAGAAAATTTGAATTCAGATATACTTATAAGCTATCCGTTAATTCAAGGTGAACAAATAAAAATACGGAACTAACGAGAAAGGAAGATGTATTATGAATGAAGTATTAAAGACAATAAAAGAGAGAAGTTCAATAAGAGCGTACACAGACGAAAAACTTACAAGGGAAGAAATAAATGCGGTTATAACAGCCGCACTTCAAGCACCGACCGCTAGAAATATGCAGGAGGTTCATGTTTCGGTCGTGGACGGTGTCAATCCGATACTAAAGGAAATTGACACAGACAGAAAAATAAAAATGCTTGCGTCTGCTCTAGATGAAGAAACGAAAGCGAAGATTGAAAGTAATCCGAACAACTTTTATTATAATGCACCGACTGTTTTAATATTGAGTGCTGACAAGAATTTTAAATGGAGCAAGTTTGACGCCGGAATTGCAACAGCCAATATGACGCTTGCGGCACAGTCAATGGGACTTGGAAATCTTGTTATAGGCATAATATATGACGCAATGTACGGCGATAAAAAGGATTACTACGCAAAAGCACTTGATTTTCCCCAAAATTACGAATTCGCAATAGCATTTGCGGTAGGTCATAAAAACGCCGAAAAAGAACCGCACGAATTTGATTTTGACAATTCGGTCAGTTTTATATAATATATGTCGCAAAAGCGAAGATTGAATAGATATACTGTGACGGTTATCTGACCTACAAACCCACATTTTGTGTAGATTTTGCATTTTAATCTTACGGACAATAAAGCAGAAGTCGCAAAAAGTTTTGACGAAGGAGGAGTCAATTATGACGTTTGTAAGCAAGGCTACTTCATCAAAAACGGTATAAATATTTAGTGGATACGGTTATTTCGGAATCAGCAGTGCAGATTGATACAAAATGTTCAATAACTTATAATGAAGACGAATATGAAGTAATGCATAGAGGTGATTGTGCTAATTTTGTATCTCAGTGTTTAAAAGCTGGTGGAATTGCAATGAAAGACTCATGGCATTATTATAAAAAACCTTTGAAAAGTGATTATACCATATCATGGTCTGCTGCAAAAGAACAATATGAATATTTTAATAATCCATATAGAGGATATCGTCAAGAAGATGTAGGAGAAGAAACAATACAATTATGGTCAAAACAAGGAATAGCATGTAATAAAGACAGCATTAAAGAAGGCGATCTAATATACTTTGCAGATAGAAAAAATAGAATTATTACACATGCAGCAATTGTCTCTGGGATTGGAGCTGGAAATGAAATTTATTATGCTGCACATTCAAGACCAAATGCGTATGAACCATTATCAGATCATTTTGATGAATATATGGTTTTTGTTATAAGAATAAGAGATGATGCAATAAATGGGTATTGTGATGATTAAAAAGGAAGAGGGAAAAATGAAAACGAAGATATTAATATTAGTACTATTGCTATTCTTTATTTTTGTTTTGATATTTATATCTTTAAATTATTGTGGAAAAACAAATAATGTAAAGATTCTAATTGATAAGAGTGAAATCTATGATGAAAAAGAAATTGAATCAGCTATAAATGCAGTAAAAAAAGAGTTTAAATACTATTGGAATTGTAATTTAAAAACAATTGAATATGATGATGATTACTCACAAAAATGCATTGAAAAATATACTACTGATCAAATTGAAAGAAAAAATTTGATTTTAATACTGTGTAATTTTAATACTGGAACAAATTGTCCAGCAGGATTGTCGGAAAACTCAGAATATGATAATTACGAATGGTTGCTAATTAGAAAAGGAAAAAACGGTAGCTGGCATATAAAAGAAAGAGGTTATTAAAAAATATTTGACTTTTCTAAAGAATCTGTTATACTAAAATTAAAGTATGAAGTGACAACGAAATACAAAGTAAATTTATGCAGACAAGAATCTGAATTGATTTTTGTCTGCTTTTTTACGTTTAAAAGAAAGGAGAGAAGAAAAATGCTTATAAGTATGTTATTTGTTGGTATTATTATTGTGTACGGATTTATAGGACTAAAAAAGGGTGGTATCAAAAGTATTGGAGGCTTAATATCAATGATATTGTCTTTTATACTTTCACGCTGTTTAGCTATTCCGGTAACGCAATATGTATGTAATGAATCGGGTATTAGTGATAAAATCAGTTGTTTTATTCAGAACATCAATGGTTCAGTGTTTCAAGGTGGAAATGCTTTTAACTTAGGTTTTGTTAATTTATCTGATCCTGCAAACCAAATGATTAATTCAGTAAATAATGTTGTTAATTTATCTGCCGAAAAATTATTATCTTCATTCATAATGATACTGTTATTTTCATTATTTATGTTTATATTCGGATTGATAATACACTTAATATCAAGTGCAGTAAAAATAGTTCCTTTAGGTGAAAAACTTGATAAGTCAATTGGTTTTATAAGTGGTGTTGTTAAAGGCTTAATAGTGGCAATAATCGTATATTTCATACTTTATACAGTCAATATGATTTCTAATGTTCATATACCGCTTGATAATACAGTCTTAAATAATGTAATGCAAATGATAGGGGGATTTTGATATGGATATTAAAGAATGTTATGAGATGTTGGGTATTACTAAGAAAGCAACAGATGAGCAGGTAAAAAAAGCATATAGAGAGAAATCCAAACAATTTCATCCTGATTTACATAGAGATGACAAAGATGCAACTGCTAAATTTGCAAAAGTATCGGAAGCGTATAGGCTTATATTAGAAAATCGTGAAAAGAAACACAAGTCTATATTTAACTTTGGTACTATATTCAGTGATGCCGGAAGTAAGACGAATACAGAAAAGAAGAAAGAAACAACAAAATCAGAAAAGCCTGAGCCTGAGCAGAAAGGTATTCGAGGTTCTGACGTATATACCACAGTAGAAATTACTTTTGAGGAATCAATTCTCGGCTGCCGAAAGGAGATAACTGTTCAGCATGAAGAAATATGTCCTTGCAGTAAGGAAGAAAATCGTACTGATAATTGTACCATTTGTAATAATACCGGTAAAGTATTAAAAAAATTCATATATGATATAAGTATTCCGAGAGGCATATTCAGTGGACAGGTATTAAAAATAAAAGGTAAAGGCAATGTCGGAATCAATGGTGGAGAAAACGGTGATTTGGTTATCAATATTCAAGTAAAACAGAAGAAAGGTTTTGTGAGGACAGGTCAAGACGTTGTTTACTATATGACTATCTCATTTCCACAAGCTGTTTTGGGAGCAGTGATTAATGTGCCGACAGCTTATGGTACAGTGAATTGCGAAATACCGGCAGGAATCAAACTGGGAGAACAATTATGCCTTGCAGGCTATTCTTTCAAAAATTGCTGAATTCCTAAGCACATCAGAAGATGTAATGTGGGATATGATGGAATATCCTGAATTTTGCAGAATGATGAATGCTCAAACGGAGAAAAACACGGTTATTTCTGCCAAAATAGCTACAAACCCTTTGGTACGACTATTATAAACATTTTATATGTTAAAACTGTCGTAGGCAAAGCTCCGGGCAAAGAAGTTTATCGTAATAATAACGAACCATTGTTCGTGTACAAAAACGGTAATATTTCATTTGTTGAAACAAAATAAGAAAAAGGTCGGTACATTATGTGTACTGACCTTTTTGAATGTGTTCATATAATTAATTTTACTCTAAGATAGTATTAATAGTATTTTTGAATTCATTAACTGAATTAAATGCAGGTAATTCAGGAAGAATTGACAACTGATCAATAATTATATCACGAACGGTATTATAATCAACTTCACTATCAGTAGAAGTATTATGCGTTGCAATAAAATTTTTGATAATAGGGTCAATAACATTTTTATGCTTTATAAGAAGCTGTAATATAGTTGTTCTTTTAGTTGGCGATTCAATTTCTTGCTTGATAAGTACATTTTCTATTGTGAATAAAGCATAATTGAAGAATGTTTGATGCTTTTCTAAGATTGAAATAGCATTATCATAGGCTTGGGGAATAGTAGTGAGTCTAATAGCGTTTAACCATTGCTGAGCACAATAGTTAATATATTCTGACAACTGTTCATCAGAAATTTGAATGTTTTGTTTAATAAAAATTTGTTTTGCTTTTTCGGTTAATAAATTCATATCAATATCATTTAATATGTTGTGAATTGTAATCAATCTGATTTGTTGTGTAGATTTGCTATTTAGTATTTCTTTATAAGTTTTCATAATTAAAACCTCCGTTAAAATGTATTTGAATACAAAAAAACATAGAATCAGAATTTTTGAATTCCTCAACTATGTTTATTTGTTAAATACTATTTTACTTTGTTTATATAATACCATAATTCTACGGATTTGTCAATACTTTATTGAATTTTATAGCATTAGGCACTGCTTTTTTATCTTAAAAATATTTTTCAAAGTAAATTACCGCCATTTGCTTATGAAAAGGTAGAAATCTTCATTAAAATAAGTTCATTAAAGGAGGCTGACAACATTGTGAAAAATATAATAAGTGGTCAAAATGGAGTTTTTGTCATTTTCAATAAACGCAGAAACCGCATAGGTAAGCCGTTGATGAGAGGTAATTTTGAAAATACACATCCAAGTATAATAAAGCGTCATTTATCTTACTTAGATTGATATTTTGAATTTTACCCCCTACAAACGGCTTACCCATGCGGTTTCTGACATTGTGCATTTTGACGAATGTGTTAATTTGACCACTTATTGACCACTTATGGTTTTATTGTTGATATTGCACAAAATCATTATAATTTTCACATCGTGACAAATCGTCAGGATTAGCTTTGCCCCACATATTACCACTATATTTTATAATATCGTGATAAGGTGGATGAAAGAAAATTAAGTCGGCACTATCTTCTACATCATTTTTTAAAGCATTCCAATTTCCGATACCGCATTCAGGATTCGGGTTTAAATCGTATAAAACCGAATTTATACCTAATTTATCAGCAACTCCCTTTGAAGTGCCTGAACCACTCATCATAAAATCCTCTTTTACAATGTCAATACGGATAAGTTGTTCCCACTTAACAAAGCGGAACTCTGCCTTATCCTTAGTACCATCAGCTTGCTTAATAAGCACTCGGTCATTAACTGCCATTATGACCGGTTTGCCGTTAGCCAATTTAATGAACTGCTGTTGCAAATTAATTGGTGCGACTATGGCGATTATATCGCACTCATTAATTTCGTCTCGCAATTCGTAAGCTGATTGAACTGTTTTATTTATTTGTATTATTTCGACATCTCCAAGAGCAGCTCTCTGCTCCAGTGTCATCTCGTGACGTGAAAACCACAACACTTTTTTTTCATAACATTTCCTCATATTGTGTCCCATTGCTTATATTCCTCTAAACGATGAATAAATCCACTGAATTGAGGAACGGTAAAATCTAATTCTCGATATTTTACAGGATAAATAATACCTTTATTAATCAGCTGTGCTCTGGCAGTCGAAATAGAATTAATTGATTTTTTCATTATTTCCGCAATGTTTGCAATAGTACAAGGTAATTCGCCGCATTTAACCATCGCAAATATAAATTTCTTTTCGGCAGCTGAACAACGCTCATAACGTAGTTTAAAAAACCCTGTATCCAATTTTCCAAAAAATTCTTCAAGATTATTTTCAACATCAATATCTGAAATCACTTTAGAATCTACATTTTGAAATACAATTTGACATAACTGTTGAATAAAGAACGGATAACCTTCTGTTACTTCTATTATTTTGTTAATAGCTTTATCACTGTATTTTACATTAAATTGTTTAATAGGCATCTCTATTGCTTTAATAGCCTGTTCTCTTTCTAATGAATCAATTTCTTTATAAATAAAAAGTCTTTCCGAATAAGACTTTTCTGATGAAAGCATTGAATAAATTTTAGGTAAGCCTGCTGCTATAATCATAATAGGATAACCTAATTGATTAGTTCGGTGTATTGCTGCAATTAAAGCACCTAAATTTTCAGATTTAATATACTGTATTTCATCTATAAAAAAACAGATAGGTATTTCAGCTTTTGCTGCTGCTTCTCCTAAAGAGGTAAATACATCAGTAAGACTTTGTGTTAGATTATTCGTTTTATATAAATCTTTTTCTTCAAGTGATAAAGAAAATGTATTATCGTTTGGATCAAAAGATACAACCAAAGATTTAATCGCATCTAATGGCTTTTTTATTAAATTTTTAAACTTTTCTTTAACACTTATTTGTCTTAAAAAGGCTTGCGAACAAGTGGCTATTTGCGAAATAAAATCATTTCGTTCCGCTACTTCAATATGTTTACAAAAAATATTCTTTTCTTCTGCGATTTCTTGTAACCTGTTTATAAGAACAGTTTTACCTACCCCTCTTAATCCACTAAAAATAACTGATTGAGTTGGAATATTTAATGTTAATGCTGTAAACATATTTGTTACATTTTCAATATCTTCATCTCTACCGGCTAAGTATTGAGGTCTTACTCCTGCACCCGGTCTATATGGGTTGATTTTAAACATAAGCCATTCCTGGTATAATGTAAAAAAGACTCATCTAACAGTCATTTACATTATATCTTTCTCCTTTCTATCAACCTTTTAATCCGTGGTTGATTACGGTGTGATACATTGGTATTATATAAACATGTGATGTGGATTTATATGTTATTCCTGTGGCTTTGACTACTTGAAGGAGGTTTTTACCATGCCTTGTTTCTTAGTAATGATTAGTTAGATGAGTCTTTGAATTCGTATCTTGTACCAGGTTTTACGGAACAAGTGTTGTGGATAAACACATTACATATTTTTTTGAAAGAAATGTATTATCATGATTTTAGTCGGAATTGACATTGGTAAAAACAAACACACTTTTTCCATAATTGATAAAAACTCTGGAGAAATACTTTTATCTCCTTCTGATTTTTCTAATAATCTGAAAGGTTTCTTGTTCCTCATCCAAAAATTGAGCAGCTATACTAAATCGGAACTTCTTATCGGCATGGAAGATACAGGTCATTATCACTTTGCCTTACTTAAGTATCTTCTCGACAGACGATATGCCGTTGCCCTGATTAATCCTACAACCACTGATCTTACAAGAAAATTACAAGGCGGTATTACTAAAAACGACCCTCTTGATTCTCTCACCATCTGCGATGTGATTTCCTCTAATCACCGCAATAAACCTTATCGTGTTACAACGTTAAATCGTTTTGACCTCTACGAGCAGAAACAGTTAACCCGTCATCATCATAATCTGAAAGAAGAGTTAAACACATACAAAAATCGTCTTCAAAAATGTATTGATATTGTATTTCCCGAATTCAACTCTCTGTTTCATTCTAAATATGGGATTGTATATATGAATATTTTAAAAGCATTCTCTTCTGCCAAAGCGATTGCAAATGCTGATATACGAAGTATCCGTAAATGTTTTGAATTCAAAGGACAAGGAAAACGAATTTCTCTTTCTGCCGAGCAACTAAAACTTACTGCCAAGTCTTCTATTGGCATACCTTCTGTCGCTGAAGAAATTCAAATCAGACACCTTGTAAGCCAAATTGAATTATTGGAAAAACAACTTTCTGAGATAGACAAAAGGATAGAAGAGTTTTCCCTCAAAAACAACTCTCCTATCCTCACCATACCGGGAATATCACATTTTTCCGGTACTTCTATTATATCAGAACTAGGAGATATTTGCAATTATACAAAGGCATCTCAAATCATCAAATTTGCAGGTGTTGCTCCATATCACTACGAATCTAGTCAATTTACGGCACAGCATACAGCCATCACAAAGAAAGGCTCTAAATATCTTAGAAAAACTTTGTATCAGATTATTTTACCTGTTATCAGTAATAACGAAGTTTTCTATGCCTATTACACCAAAAAGTTAAATGAAGGCAAAGGTCACAGATGCGCTCAAGGCCATTGTATCAGAAAACTCTTAAGAGTTATTTATCATCTCTTATGCACAAGACAACCATTTAACCCCAAACTTTTGTTATAACTAAACATTAAAATCCCCTTTTTCAAAACACCTCCCACAGAGGGGTTATTTAGCGTGCCACAAAATCCACAATTATTTATATATTTTCAATTTTCATTTTCAGTTAGCTAAATTTTATGTTTTTTCAAAAAACACTTGATTTTTATATAGTTAGCTCCTTTATTTTATATTATACCACATAGCAACGCAACAAACAAGTTTTTACCGTATAAATACGCAAAAATAATACGATAAGTTTAAAACTTACCGTATTATTTGAAATCAAAATTTACTTTGCTTTTTTAAATTTTACAACTCTGACAATATTAAATATTTGTATCTCATCATTTTGAAACGGATTTTTACCACATATTGGACAACGTATATCCTGATTAGCATCTTCACCATCTTGATCATATCCTGTCCAACTTTTATCAGTTTCAAATACAACTGCATTTTTCTCGCATTCTGTTATATCTACACTAATAGAGCAATCCGAACCATATGCATCAGATACACTGATGATAAGTTGTTTAATTTCAGATCCACATTTTTCGCATTTCATTTTCTTTCTCTCCTTTTATCCAATTTTTGAACGCAAAACTTGCAGTATTGCATATCCGCTATGATAAATATATATAAATTACAACTAATCTATATAAATCTATACTGTGTCTCATCTCACGATTAAGACTTTCTACTTCAACGTATCTGATTTTGCCGTAGCTACTTTCATTTGTTATGACACTCCATAGACGTAAATTCCCTAATAGCGATAGGTACATAGTTATATAATTTTTTTAAGTGAATTTATATAACTTCATAATTTGCTAAATTTATACTTGCATTGTAATCTCGGTCAATAACCAGACTACAAACATCACATTTATACATTCTGTCCGAAAGTTTTAAATCTTTCTTGATATTTCCACAACAACTACAAGTTTTACTACTTGGATAAAACTCATCCACTTGAATAAATTCAATTTCATTTAGTTTTGACTTATATTCAATCTGTCTTTGGAATTCATAAATTTTTTGTTGTTGTATTACTTTTGATAAATGTTTATTTTTCATCATTCCACTTACATTTAAACTTTCCATAACTATTCGAGATGGTTTGGTTTTCACTAATAGACTTTACATCCCAATACCCCATTTTATATTTATGACCGTTTTGTAATATAATTTTTTCTAAATTCTTTGAACCTTTTAAGACATTTATATTAGTAAGTTTGTCCATATCCAAAAAATTTTGAACAATTTTAATATCATTCGGTTTAATATCTTTAAATATCTGTTTCAACTCATTTAAAGAATTAACACCCATAACAGCCATATATACAACATTTAAGTTTGTTGTCAAACTTAAAGCAATGTCAGCCTTTAACGGACCTTCTGTAATTCTGATGATTGTATCAGAATTAATTACAGGATTGGTAATTGGAAAATGAACTCTAACCCTACTTGACGTTCCTTGTGGAAAACCTTTTGAGGATAAAGTTATGTATCGCAATTTTCCAAAATCTTTTCTTACCTGAAAATTCACAATTTCCTTATAACGATTTCTTATCGGAATCAGTATTCCCGGTGTATATATAAAACACTAGCATTTGCCAAATTTAAAGAATTCCGGTATTTTGTCTAACTTTAGACCTTTCTTTATAAGGTGTTGTGCAATAAATAATCCTGAAATGATATGCTTACGACTTATTTTTTTAAATTCAGGAATCGAAAATAAATATCTTCAAAATTTGATCTATCCCATAGCTTAAAGCTCCAATCTTTTCCTTTAGGAAAATACAGATACTCCGGCATTGTCCGATAACCGAATATGTCAATTTCAGATTCTGTCAGACCTCTCTTTTTCAGGGATTCAATATGATCTGAATTAAGTTTTAACTCAGGAATATCAAGAATTGCAGAATACACTTCATTTAATTGGCTATCTGTCAAAGTTGTGTAATCATTTTTGTATTCTTTATATTCTATTGTATTTTTATCATCTAAGCAAAGTAAATTTTCAATTTCTTTAAGTGCTTCACCTCTGTTATCTTTTGTACATTCTTTATTCAATCCGTATCGGCAATATAAATCTAATATTCCACCACCGATACCGCATTTTAAACAATTGAAAGTATTTTTTGTATTATCTATGTTCATATGAAATTTCCCACAATGAGGGCATCTGACATTATATGAACGTCCTTCAATATTGCCTTTTACTTCAAATCCTAAATGTATTGATATTGTATTTCCCGAATTCAACTCTCTGTTTCATTCTAAATATG
>ENA-OPCD01000163-OPCD01000163.1-human-gut-metagenome-genome-assembly--contig:-NODE-163-length-51353-cov-3.808180_pt1 | contig 51353 bp, 50 predicted proteins | sample MGYA00241560_ERZ501471 | MGnify/ENA primary metagenome ERZ501471 (study PRJEB25962, sample SAMEA2042578) | human gut metagenome | biome: human gut; feature: human-associated habitat; material: faeces...
TAAACTCTCATTGACGTTGTGTTTTATTCTTTCCTGTTCAGTTTTCAATGTCCTCTCACTCGTCTCTCTCGTCGAGTGCCCATTTATATTACCATCCTCTCTCCCTTTTGTAAAGCTTTTTCTTGTTCTTTTTTTATTTTTTTCTCTTTTTCCCTCTTTTTCTGCCTTTATATCAACGTTTTTTTATCTGTATTTTTTTGTCATGATTAAAAGAAACGATCTTTACAGAACGTTTCTTTGCCTTATGACTATATGATTTCTTTACTGTCCAGGATGATTGTTGTTGGTCCATCATTGATCAGTGAGACTTTCATCATCGCTCCAAAGATTCCTGTTTCTGTATGGACCCCTGCATTTTCTAATGCTTGATTAAAATATTCATATAATGGTTTTGATATTTCTGGTTTAGCAGCATCTAAAAAACTAGGTCTCCTTCCTTTTTTACAATTTGCATATAAAGTAAATTGTGAAATAGAAAGAATTTCTCCTTTGATATCCATCAATGATAAATTCAATTTTTCATTTTCATCTTCAAAAATTCTTAAATTGATAAGCTTATTAACCATCTTATCAACAATTTCTTCATTATCATCATTCGTAATACCTACTAATACCATAAATCCTTGTTTGATTTGTCCATTTATTTTTCCTTCAATTTCCACGCTTGCTTCACTTACTCTTTGTACAACTAATCTCATATTCATTTCTACCTTTCTTTTTATAAAAGTGTTATAATCATTATAATTCATTTTGTATTAAGGAGGAAGATTTTTTTATGAGTGGAACTTTAGCTTATAATATGAGACCTCAATCTCTTTTAGATATATTAGGACAAAAACATATTATAGGTAAAAATGGTTTATTTACTAAATTTGTAGAAAAGAATCATCCAATGTCTGTTATTTTATATGGCCCACCAGGTTGTGGTAAAACAACTCTTGCAATGGCTTTGGCTCATGATTTAAATATGCCTTGTCGTACTTTTAATGCATCTACAGGAAATAAAAAAGAAATGGATTTGATTATTGAAGAAGCTAAATTATCTAATGGTCTTTTTGTCATTATCGATGAAATTCATCGTATGAATAAAATGAAACAAGATAATTTACTTCCTTATGTAGAAAGTGGTCTATTGATTATTGTTGGATGTACAACAGCTAATCCTTATCATTCAATCAATCCTGCCATTCGTTCAAGATGTCAAATCATTGAAGTTAAGCCTTTAACTCAAGAAGATATTATTCAAGGTTTACATCACGCTTTAGATAGCGAAAAGGGCTGTCATCATCAATATCAATGTGATGAAGAAGTCTTGCAACATATTGCTCGTCTTTCATCAGGAGATATTCGTTTTGCATATAATTGTTTAGAAGTATGTACAATTATTTCTCATGATAATCATATTACTATTGAAGATGCTAAAAATGCTTTAACACAAGCCAATGGTCAATTTGATAAAGATGAAGATCAATATTATGATACTTTAAGTGGTTTACAAAAATCTATTCGTGGAAGCGATCCTAATGGAGCTATGTATTATTTTGCAAAGTTGATAGAATATAATGATATTGAATCTTTAGAAAGACGTGTCCTTGTTTGTGCATATGAAGATGTTGGACTTGCTAATCCAAATGCTTGTATGCGTACTGTTGCTGCTTTTCAAGCTGCCAGAACAGTAGGATTTCCTGAGGCAAGAATTCCTATTGCAAGTGCTATTATTGATTTATGTCTTTCACCTAAATCTAAATCATCAGAAGCAGCTATTGATGCTGCCTTAGCTTCTTTAAGACAACAATCTTTGCCTGCACCTGAATATTTAAGATTAACACCTGTTGGTCTAGAAGAGGATGAAAAATATAATTATGATCGTCCTGAGTTATGGGAATATATTCAATATTTACCTGATCAAATCGCAAATAATCAATTCTATGTACCTTGGATGACAAGTCAATATGAAAAAGCTTTAGCTGAAAATTATCGACGTATTTTAAAACATGGTCGTACAAGTAATATTAAAAAATTAAATCATACAAAAAAATCCTAAACTTTTAGGATTTTTTCTATATCATCTGTTACTTGTTCAATGGTTTGTTCAAAGTTTTCTAAATTCACATCATACCAATGAACATCAAATTGGTTTTTAAACCAAGTATACTGTCTTTTAGCGTATTGTCTTGAATGTTTTTTTATTAGCTCTAAAACATCATTTAAATCAATTTGATGATCATAATAATCAAACCATTCTTTATAACCAATCGCTTTCATACTTTGATGATTTCTTGTAAGTCCTTGACTATAAAGACGCTCCATTTCTTCTTTTAAACCATTTTCCATCATCACATCAACACGTTTGTTAATTCTTTCATATAAAACATCTCTAGGAAGCGTTAATCCCACAAAATAAGCATCATATAAACAAATATGCTCTTGTTCTTCTAACATTTCACTTTTTCTTTTACCTGTTGTTTCATAGATTTCAATAGCTCTTAAAACACGTCGACGGTTATTGAAATGCAATATTTTTGCACTTTCTTCATCGATTGATTTTAAATGATCATGTAATTGTTCATTTGTATAATCTTTATATTTTTCATTTATTGCATGATGATCATTTTCCATTTCATCAAATTGATAATCATATAATGCTGCTTTTATATATAAGCCTGTTCCTCCAACAATTATTGGAACATGTCCTCTTTGGGTAATTTCTGTTATCTTTTTTCTTACTGTTTGTTGAAAATCATGAACACTGTATGTTTCATCAGGATTTAAAATGTCTACACAATGATGAATAATACCTTCTTTTTCTTCTTCTGTGACTTTAGCAGTCCCTATATCCATCTGTTTATAAATTTGCATAGAGTCTCCACTAATAACTTCTCCATTGAACTTTTTAGCAAGAGCTACTCCCATTTTTGTTTTACCAACACTTGTTGGTCCAATTACAACAATTACTTTTTCCATTATACGACCCTCTTAAACAATTTTTCTAATTCATATGCTGAATAATGAATAATCGTTGGTCTTCCATGTGGACAAACATAAGGATTATCACAACGCATTAAATTATCAACAATTGTTTGCATTGACTCAATTGATAGATGACTATTCCCTTTTAAAGATGCTTTGCAACTTAATGTTGCTATAGCATGTTCTTGTAAAGAAAGTAAATCAATTTTATTATCTTTTAATATCTGTTGAATCATATCTTCAATAAATAAATGTTCATTAATTTGATTCATCCACATTGGCAGTTGTTTAATAATAAAACCATTACCAAAAGGCTCTAAATCAATGCCAACTTCTTTTAATAAGTCTTTTCTTTCTTCAATCATCATACATTCACTTAAAGGATATTCAACTGTAATAGGTACTAATAAATCTCTCATTGTCATATCTGGATGACTATATTTTTCCAGAAAATATTCATAATTGATTCTTTCTTGTGCAGCATGTTGATCTATCAAATACATTCCACTATCATCTTCACCTACAATATAAGTTCCATGAATTTGTGCTTTTACAAATATTTTCTTTTTCATTTCTTTTAAAGACACTTCAACTTTTTCAAGTTGGATAGGTTCTTCAACAAGCTTTTCTACAGGTTCTGTTATATATTCATTTTTTTCTTCATGTACAAATAGTGGTTGTTTTTTTTCTTGAATAAATGAAGCTTGTGGTTTTTCTTGAACCTTTGTAGGAATTTCTTGTCTAAAATCAATATCTAGATCCATTTGATCTAGTTGTGGTTTAAAGATTGGTCTTTCTTCTTTAATTTGATAGGTTAAATTTACATTTTCTAAAGTTTTAGATACCGCATCAAAAATTAATTGTTTTAATTCGTATTCTTTAGAAAACTTAACTTCTAACTTGCTTGGATGAACATTGACATCCACTAAATAAGGATCAATTTCAATATTGATGACTGCAATAGGATAACGATTATCTGCTAAATATTTACGATATGCTTGATTAATAGCATCGATTGCTACTTGATTTTTAACAATACGATGATTGACCATCGTAACAATATGATTCTTACTTGCCCTATTCACTTCAATTTTACCAATAAAACCTTCTATTTGAAATTCATCATTTCCAGCTTTTAAATTCAACATATTTTTAACCACAGATAACCCATAAATCTGATGAATAACTTCTAATAAATTTCCATTTCCATTTGTTTTATAAGTCATCTTATCATTATGTATTAAAGTAAAAGCAATATCTGGATGAGATAAAGAAAGTCTTTCTACATAATTTTGTATATGTGCAAATTCAGCATTGACAGATTTTACATATTTTAATCTTGCTGGTACATTTTGAAAAAGCTTTGAAACAGAAATATTTGTTCCTCTATTAAGATCACTTTGTTTTTGTTCAATAAATTTACCAAATTCATAAATTACTGTTGATCCTTGACTTCCATCACTGGTTTTTAAAACAAAACGAGAAATAGAAGCAATGGAAGGAATAGCTTCGCCTCTAAAGCCTAATGTTTGAATACAAAATAAATCTTGATCATTATAGATTTTACTTGTTGCATGTCTTGAAAAACAAAGACATGCATCTTCTTTATCCATTCCTGATCCATCATCAATAATTTGAATTAAATTCATTCCTCCTTCTTCTATAATAATATCTATTTTAGAAGAAGAGGCATCAATACTATTTTCAACTAATTCTTTGACAACATTTGCCGGTCTTTCAATGACTTCACCAGCTGCTATTTTATTTGCTAAAATATCATCAAGTTGTTTTATTTTCATAGGCCACCTCTACTTTACTAATTTCTTTAATTCGATTAAAGTTGACAAAGCATCTAATGGTGATAAAGCCATTGGATCAATTGTCTTTAAATATTTTTCAACTTCACTTTCTTTTTCAATAACTTGAACTTGTTTTTCTTCAATTAAACAATCTTCTACGTTATTTTCTTCAAGTGTTTCTAATACTAAATTAGCACGATTGATTACTTCATCTGGTAATTTAGCAAGTTTAGCCACATTGACCCCATAAGATTTATTAGAACGTCCTTTTTTAATTAAATATTCAAATACTAAATGATCATTATCTACTCTAGCACTAGCATGAACATTTTGGATACCAAGACCTTTATCTTCTAAAAATGTAAGTTCATGGTAGTGGGTTGAAAATAATGTCATACAATGAATTTCACTGGCAATATATTCAATCATTGCCTGGGCAATAGCCATTCCATCAAAAGTTGCTGTTCCTCGACCAATTTCATCAAATAAAATCAACGATTTTTCACTAGCAAAACGTAAAGCATTATTCGCTTCTAACATTTCTACCATGAAAGTTGATTGACCACTAATTAAATCATCACTTGCTCCAATACGCGTAAAGATTTGATCAAAGATTGTAAGATTCGCATATTTAGCAGGAACAAACGAACCAATTTGCGCCATAATAACAATTAAAGCTACTTGTCTCATATAAGTCGATTTACCACCCATATTTGGCCCTGTAATTAAGACAACTGGTGAATTTTCATCAATTGAAACATCGTTAGGTACATATTTACCATGTCCCATGACTTTTTCAATAACACCATGTCTACCTTCTTTAATATCCATGATTTTTTGATCATTAAAGACAGGTCTTACATAACTATTTTCACTTGCTAACATTGCAAGAGATTGATAAACATCTACACGCGCGATAATTTTCGAAACATCTTGAATCAAATGGACTTCTTTTTTGATTTCATTTCTAACTTGAGTAAATAAAACATATTCTAATTTTTGAATTTTATCTTGTGCCGATAAAATCTTACTTTCCATATCTTTTAATTCAGGCGTAATAAATCTTTCTGCATTCGATAAACTTTGTTTTCTTGTATATTCGAATTCATCTTTAACAAGATCTAAGCTTCCTTTTGTAACTTCAATATAATAACCAAAGACACGATTATACCCAACTTTTAAGTTTTTAATACCTGTTTTTTCTCTTTCTTTTTGTTCAAAATCAACTAACCATTGTTTTCCATGATCTCTTAAATAACGTAATTCATCTAATTCTTCATTAAAATGATCTTTGATAATATTTCCTTCTTTAATCGTAAGAGGAGGATTATCAATAATAGCATCATCAATGAGTTTTGTAATATGTGATAGATCAATGATTTGATTGGCTAATTGATCTGTTAAAGGTTCATTGAATGAATAAAGTTGTTGTTTTAATTCTGGTAAGACTTTTAAAGAAGAAGCAATCCATTTTAAATCTCTTGCATTAATGTTTCCAAAAGCAATACGACTTGATAGTCTTTCTAAGTCATAGATTTCTTTTAATATTTCTTTAATACTTTCTCTTTGAATAAATTGTTGAGTAAAGATTTCAACAATATCTAATCTTTCTTCAATGGCTTCTTTTTTTAAAAGTGGTCGATCAATATAATTTTTTAAAAGTCTTGCTCCCATTGCTGATTTTGTCATATCTAATAACCAAAATAAGGAACCATATTTTTCATGATCTTTAGAATTTTCAGTTAATTCTAATGATTTTTTAGTATAAAGATCCATTGTCATAAAATCTTGATTATTGATTTCTTCAATCATTTGAAGATGTTCCAAGTCTCTTTTTTGTGTTTCAATTAAATAATTTAATAATAAAGTAGATACTTTGATTTCTTTTAAATCTTTTATATTATGAAAAATATCTCGATATTTTTCATTAAATGTTTCATTATCATAATGAGATACCATAATTGAATCATTAAAGTTATATGTACAATCACTTTTAACAACAATTTCTTTAACTTCCATCGAAGCTAATTGATTATTTAAAAGATGATCCTTTTTATCAATATTGATGACTTGAAATTCACCTGTTGTAATATCACAAAAAGCAAGCGTATAAACAAAATCAAAAATCATCATACACGCGATATAATTATTTTTATTCTTTGTCATCGATTCATCAAAAATAGTACCTGGTGTGACAATTTGAACAACACCACGTTCAACAATACCTTTTTTTCCAGGATCTGTTAATTGTTCAACAATCGCGACTTTATGTCCATTATCTACTAATTTTTGAATATATCCACTCGCACTATGAAAAGGAACCCCACACATTGGAACTCTTTCTTTAGCGCCGGCATTTTTCCCTGTTAAAGCAAGTTCTAGTTCTTTAGAAACAATCATCGCATCATCAAAGAACATTTCATAGAAATCCCCTAATCTAAACATCACAATAGCATCTTTATTTTGTTCCTTGATACCTAAATATTGCATCATCATTGGACTGTATTTTTGTTTCATTTTTACACCTCATTCTAATTCGTTGATTATTATAACATAGAAAGAAACATCTTTCTATGTTATGAAATCGGGATTAATTTTCATTTCAAGTTCTTCATCATTTGTTTTACTTTCTACAAGAATTGTTGTATTACCAATGATTTTTAAAGACATTTGTTTTTCTATTTCAATGTGCATTGTTTTATTTTCTAAGGTTGCATGGATACATCGAGGTAAGTATTGACTTTCAACAATAATTTGATCATTTTGACTGAGTTGATGATCTTTCATATTTAAATCAATAGCATCTTGGTAATGCACTTGTTGTTTTAATAAATAACTTTCATTTAAATGACTATACCAAATATGCAAATCAAAACTTCCTTCTATAAATGCTTGATGCTCCCTAATGATTCCTTGATATTGATGATTACAAATCCAACATCCTAGTATTTTATCAATCTCATTAACAACATAATCATATTTAGAAATCGTTTTTTTCGTTCCTTTTGATAAAGTTGCCTTGGTCATGATTTCATACACTTTACCAGCCATTTTGTCACCCCATATAACAATATGTCTAAAAATAAAAAAAAGACTTCAACGAAGTCTTATTTTTGTTCTTTAGCGTCTTTTAACACAACATCATGTGCGCCACCTTCAACAATTGAAGTAGCTGATACTAAAGTGATTTTAGCTTTTTGTTGTAATTCAGGGATTGTTAAAGCACCACAGTTACACATTGTATGTTTAATTTTTGATAATGATAAACCAACGTTATCTTTTAAACTTCCAGCATATGGTACATAAGAATCTACACCTTCTTCAAAAGAAAGTTTAGCATCTCCACCCATATCATAACGTTGCCAGTTACGAGCACGAGCAGAACCTTCACCCCAATATTCTTTCATATATTGTCCATTAATTTGAACTTTATTTGTAGGAGATTCATCAAATCTTGAGAAATATCTACCTAGCATAATAAAATCAGAACCCATCGCTAAGGCTAATGTCATATGATAATCATGAACGATACCACCATCTGAACAAATTGGTACATAAATTCCTGTTTCTTTAAAGTATTCATCTCTTGCTTTAGCTACTTCGATTGTTGCTGTAGCTTGTCCACGACCAATACCTTTTTGTTCACGAGTGATACAAATTGATCCTCCACCGATACCAATTTTAACGAAATCAGCACCACATTCAGCTAAGAATCTAAATCCTTCTGCATCAACAACGTTACCGGCACCTACTTTAACAGTATCACCATAATTTTCTCTAATCCAATCGATTGTTAATTTTTGCCATTCTGAGAATCCTTCAGATGAATCGATACATAAAACATCAGCACCAGCTTCTACTAATGCAGGAACACGTGTAGCATAGTCACGTGTGTTGATTCCAGCACCAACAATGTAACGTTTATTTTCATCTAATAATTCATTTGGATTATTTTTTCTATTTTCATAGTCTTTTCTAAATACGAAATAATGTAATCTTTGTTCAGCATCTACTACAGGTAATGAATTTAATTTGTTATCCCAAATCATATCATTACATTCTTTAAGAGATGTTCCTAAATCTGCACAAATTAGTTTATCATATGGTGTCATAAAAGTTTCAACTTTTGTATCCATTGATAAACGAGAAATACGATAATCTCTTCCAGTAACAACTCCTAATAATTTACCGTTAGCAGTTCCATCTGCTGTAACTGCCATTGTTGAATGTCCAGTTTTTTCTTTTAAATCTAAAACATCTTTTAAAGTTGATTCAGGTGATAAGTTTGAATCACTTGGAACGAATCCAGCTTTATAATTTTTAACACGTCTTACCATAGCTGCTTGGCTTTCGATTGATTGAGATCCATAAATAAATGAAACTCCACCTTCTTTAGCTAAGGCAATTGCCATATTGTCATCAGATACAGCTTGCATAATTGCTGAAACTAATGGAACATTTAGTGATAATGCAGGTTCTTCACCTTTTTTAAATTTAACTAATGGTGTTTTTAAACTTACGTTTTCAGCACGACACTCAGCTGATGAGTATCCTGGAACTAATAAATATTCATTAAAAGTACGCGATGGTTCTTCAAAGTAAAATGCCATTTTTTTATCTCCTTATTCTTTCTATATTTTTGAAAAATTATAATCCCCAAATTTAAATAAGTCAATAATAAAAAGAAAAAGTAGGTTTCCCTACTTTAAAGCATTATTCATTTGTTGATTGATTGTTTGTAAGATTTCATTCACTTCATTTTGTAAATATAAATAATTAACAACTAATGGATGATTTTCATAATATGCTTTTTTTTCTTGATATTCTTGAATTGTTTTTGTAACTCGATCATCCTGTTTTGCTTTTTGATTGACAATCTTTTTTTGTAATACTTTTAATTCTTTTTCTAATTGTTTAAGTTTTTCATCATTTAAAACAAGTTTTTCATACTTTTGATATTCTTGAACAACTTCTAAAGCTAAAATTTCTTGATTTAATTTTCTAGCAAGCTCTTCAATTCTAGTCAACTTGTTCACCTTTTAAAGCCCAAGTTTTTACTTCTGTGACTTTTACAGGCACAATTTTACCAATATCTTCTTTACGCCCTTTGAAGTTGATCAATTTTTGATGTGCAGTATATCCTGTCATCATTGTTTCATCACGTTTAGATGGACCATCTACTAAAACATCCACAACTTGATTTAAGAAACGTTGATTTTGTTTTAAAGCTTTTTCTTTAACAACTTCATTTAATCTTTCTAAACGGTCTTGTTTTTGTTCAAATGGCACATTGTCTTGCATTTTAGCAGCAGGTGTTCCTTCACGAGGAGAATAGATAAATGTATAGGCTAAATCGTATTCACATTCTTCATATAAAGAAAGTGTATCTTGGAATTGTTCTTCTGTTTCATTTGGGAAACCAACAATAATATCTGTTGTAATTGAACAATCTGGCATCACTTCTTTAATCATGTGGAAAAGTTCTAAATATTGTTCTCTTGTATATCTTCTACCCATTAATTTCAAGATTTCTGTATTTCCTGATTGTACTGGTAAATGGATATAAGGCATGATGTTATCATATTGATTAATGATTTCAATCATTTCTCTAGAGAAGTCCCATGGATGACTTGTTGTAAAACGAATACGTGCAATTCCAGTTTTAGCAACTTCTTCTAAAAGAGTCGCAAAATCATAGTCTTCTTCTAAATCTTTTCCATAACTATTGACATTTTGTCCAAGTAAAGTGATTTCTTGATACCCATCTGCTTTTAATCCTTTAACTTCTTCAATAATATCATCCATTAATCGAGAACGTTCTTTTCCTCTTGTATAAGGCACAATACAATACGTACAGAATTTATTACATCCATACATGATATTGACCCATGCTTTATGTCCATTAGCACGTGTAACAGGCGTATTTTCAATAACATCCCCTTCTTTAGACCATACTTCTACAACCATTTCTTTACTAAACATTGCTTCTTTTAATAAAGTTGGTAAACGATGAATATTATGTGTTCCAAAGATTAAGTCTATATGTGGGTGTTTTTCTAATATTCTTTTAATAACAACCTCTTCTTGTGCCATACAACCGCATAAACCAAAAATAAGATTTGGTTTTTTCTTCTTTAAGTTTTTAACATAACCTACTTTCCCAAATACTTTTTCTTCTGCATTTTCTCTAATAGCACAAGTATTTAATAAAATGACATCTGCCTCTTCGATTTCTTTAGCAACTGTATATCCCATCATTTCAAAAATACCTGCTAATGTTTCACCATCACGTTCATTCGCTTGACAACCATAAGTATGAATATAATAAGTTTTTCCTTTACCTACACTTACCATATCACTAGGTATTTCAAAAGCATCTTTTAAATGATCAACTTGTTTTCTACTTCTTTTTTGAGCCTCTTTTAAATTTGGCCCTTTAAAATATTCACTATAATCTTTCATTTTTTCACCACATTTCTTTCCTATTATATACATAAAGTTATCTTTTGGCTAGAAAAAAATAAGGACTTATCAGTCCTTATCATTTTTATCTTATCCAAAGAATCCGTCTGGTTGAATTGAGAAGTATAATACTTTACCTTCTGGAGTTCCTTTAAATACTCCTTTACAATGACCTGCTGCTTCTTCAGGTGATAATTCAGTTTCACATTCAAATTCAGCTTTGATTCCTACTTTTTTAATATATTTACATGATACTTTATCATCTGAATATCCATCAAAGAAATCAATAATTTTTTGAACTTGTCCTGTTTGCATTAATAATTTACATTTTGCCATTTTAAAAAACCTCCATTTACATGTCAGTATTATACAATGAATTTTTAAAAAAAGAAACCCTTTTCACTAAAAATTAACGTAATTCTATTACAAGTCTTAAGGCAGTAATCCTTTTATCATCGACCATTAAATCATGAAAAGAAGGAATACAGATAAGCTCTTTACCTGTCGGTATAATATATCCTCTAGCAATTGCAATTGATTTAATTGCTTGATTAAGTGCTGCTGCACCAATTGTTTGAATCATAAGTTTATCTTGTTCCCTCATTAATGATGCTATTGCTCCTGCAACGTGATTAGGAACAGATGTTGAAGATACTTTAATTATTTCCATATTTTTGCCTCCTAATTCACTATATGAATTATCATTAAAAAAATAACAAAAAAAGCATCCTAAGATGCTCGATATAGGTGATCATCATTGATCAAAACTCTTTCAATAGAGATAGGTTGGTGTTTGTCATTAAATTCAATCACGACACCTGCAAACTGTCCTGAATTTTCAGAAATTAAAAATTTTGAACTTAAACCTCTCATACGCGTAATCACACTATCTAAATCACACCCTAAAGAACTTAAATAAGGTCCTGTCATTCCTACATCAGAAATAAATGCTACTTTTTTATCAATAATTCTTTCATCTGCTGTTTGTACATGTGTATGTGTTCCTAAGACAGCTTGTACTTTATCTTTACAATAATAAGCTAAACCTATTTTTTCACTGGTTGCTTCTGCATGAATATCAATAATATGAATATCTTGTTCAAGGTTTAGATAATCATCAATATGATCAAAAGGATTCGAATAACGGTTATCCATAAAGACACATCCAAGTGCATTGGTTACTCTTATTTTTGTACCTTTAACATTAAATACTCTTGTATGGACTCCTGGTAAAATACTTGGTTGATTGAAAGGAACAACAAGGCGATCAGCTTCATCAATAAAATCAAGAAGTTCTTTTTTATCAAAAGTATGATTCCCCATTGTCATACAATCAACACCTTCAAAAGTAAAGAAATCATAATGTTTTCTATTTAATCCTTTACCATGTGTCGCATTTTCAACATTTGCGATTACAAAATCAATTTGATAATCTTTTCGAATACGATAAAGATAATCTTCTATCATTTGTCGTCCTACATTTCCAACGATATCTCCTATAAATAAAACTTTCATTTTCTTTCCTCATTTCGTAAAGACATTTTAACATATATAAAAAAAAAGGGAATTGATTTCCCTTTTATTTTGCAATTTCACTCGCACGAATTTCTCTTATAACAGTAACTTTAATATGTCCTGGATAAGTTAATTCTTCTTCAATCTTTGTCTTAATATCACGTGCAATCTTATGACTTGCTAGATCATCCACTTTATCAGGTTTTACAACGATACGAATTTCACGTCCTGCTTGAATTGCATAGACACGATCGACACCATCAAAGCTTTTAGCCATTTCTTCAAGTTTTTCAAGTCTTTGAATATAATTTTCAATTGTTTCACTTCGACTTCCTGGTCTAGCAGCTGATAATGTATCAGCAGCAGCTACTAAAATAGAAATAACACTTGTTGCTGGTACATCCCCATGATGTGAAGCAATTGCATTAATAACAGTTGGATGTTCTCCATGTTTTTTCGCGAATTTTGCACCTAATTCAACATGGCTTCCTTCCATTTCATGATCCATTGCTTTACCAATATCATGTAATAGACCTGCACGTTTAGCTAATTGTTGATTTAATCCTAATTCAGCAGCCATAATTCCTGCTAAATGTGCAACTTCTAATGAATGTTGAAGCGCATTTTGACCATAGCTTGTACGATATTTTAATTTACCAATTTGTTTAACAATTTCTTTATCAATACGAGAAATACCTAATTCAAAAATTGCATTTTCTCCAGTTTTACTAATAACTTCATCTAATTCTTTTCTTGTTTTATCAACAACTTCTTCGATTCTTCCTGGTTGAATACGTCCATCTCTAATTAAAGTTTCTAATGATAAACGAGCAACTTCTCTTCTTACTGGATCAAAGCAAGAAATCGTAATTGCTTCAGGTGTATCATCAATAATTAAATCTGCACCTGTTGCTTGTTCGATTGCTTTAATATTACGACCTTCACGTCCAATGATACGTCCTTTCATTTCTTCACTTGGAAGATCAACAACAGTTACTGTTCTTTCAGTAACTTCTTCTTGAGCGTATCGATTAATTGCATTGGCAATAATGTCTCTAGACATATCAGCAGCTTTACTTTTAGCTTCTTCTTCTTGTTCTTTTATGTAAGCAGACATTTCTAATGAAATTTGTTGTTCAACTTGTTTGAACAATTCTTCCTTAGCTTCTCTTGCTGACATAGCGGCAACTTTTTCTAATTCAATAACTTTAGAATCAATTTTATCTTTTAATTCAGCCTCTAATTTATCTATTCCAGCTTCTTTAATATCTAATTGTTTAATTCTTTGTTCAAGAACGTCTTCTTTACCTTGAACAGCAATATCTCTTCGTTCAATACCTTTTTCACGTTCTGAAAGATTATTTTCAAGTTCAGTAATTTCTTGTTTTTGTTCTTTAATTTCTTTTTCTGCTTCTAATTTTAATTCATAAGCTTGAGTTTTAGCATCTAAAATAGCTTCTTTAACTAGATTATCAGCTTTACTCGTTGCATCATCAATAATCTTTTGAGCACTTACATTAGCTTTTGAAATATTTAGTTTTGCATATACAAAATAAATAAGAACCCCAACAGCGACAGCTAGAACATAGGATAAAATAGTGGCAATATTTAAACCTGGCATATTCCACCCTCCATTTTCTCTATGCACATTTTTTATGATTAATTATCCAATCATTCACCGGTTGTTTCGGTTATAATAATTAATATTTACATAGTCTTTACTATGTTTATTAAACGTGTTTTGCGCACAAGTATATTATATGTCAAATTACTTATTTTGACAATAACAAGTTAAAAAGAGGAATTTTTACAATTCCTCTTCTTCTACAGGCATTAATGAAGCTTTAATTGCTTCCGTAATTTCATTCATTATATCAGGATGTTCAACAAGATATCGTTTTGCATTTTCACGTCCTTGTCCAATCTTTTCACCCTTATAAGCATACCAAGCACCGGATTTATCAACAATATCTTTATCAACTGCTAAATCCAAGACTTCACCATCTCTTGAAATACCTTTACCATAAATAATATCGACTTGTGTTGATTTAAATGGTGGTGCCACTTTATTTTTAACAACTTTGATATTGACTTTATTCCCAACAATTTCCGTACCATTTTTAATTACTTCACTTCTTCTGATTTCTACTCGCACAGAAGAATAGAATTTTAAAGCTCTTCCTCCAGTAGTCGTTTCTGGATTTCCAAACATAACACCAATTTTTTCACGTAATTGGTTAATGAAAATAATTGTACAATCTGTTTTATTCATAACCCCTGAAAGTTTACGTAAAGCTTTAGACATCAATCTTGCTTGCAATCCCATTTGTTGATCAGCCATTTCGCCATCTAATTCCACTTGAGGAACAAGTGCAGCAACAGAGTCAACAACTACTAAGTCAATAGCTCCAGAACGTACAAGTGTTTCAGCAATTTCTAAACCTTGTTCACCACTATCTGGTTGCGAAAGAATCAATTCATCAATATTAACTCCTAGATTTTTAGCATAAACAGGATCAATGGCATGTTCGGCATCAATAAACGCAGCTGTACCACCTTGTTTTTGCACTTCAGCAATCGCATGTAATGTAAGTGTTGTCTTACCACTTGATTCTGGACCATAAATCTCAATAATTCTTCCTTTAGGATAACCACCTATTCCTAAAGCCATGTCAAGTGTTAAAGAACCTGTTGGAATAACAGCCACATCAACAGCTGCACGATCTCCAAGCTTCATAACAGAACCTTTTCCAAATTGCTTTTCAATTTGTTTGATTGCATCATTCAATGCTTGTGCTTTTTTAGCATCTTTTGTTTCTACTTCTTTTTTCCCAGCCATAAATAATACCTCCTATTCCTATATATGCTTTATTTTTCACTTTTTCTTTTATTTTTTTAAAATTTTTTCAATTACTTTCTTTTGAGCAAAATCTATTGCCTTTAAAGCAATCTCTTTTCGACTACCTTCTAAATTTAATTTATAAACAACAACATCTTCATAAGCAATACCAATATAGACTTCTCCTACTGGTTTTCCTTCCATTGCATCCGGTCCAGCATTTCCTGTAAAAGAAACACATAGATCAACATCTAAAATACTTTTACCATTAACACACATTAAAGTAGCAATTTCTTTAGAAACAACACCGTACTTTTCAATCAATGGATGTTCAATTCCTAAAAGTCTTTCTTTCGTTTCACTTTGATAAGTGACTAAAGAACCCTTATAAACCTTAGAAATGCCAGGAATATTTCCTAGCATTGTCGCAAAATTTCCTACTGTAAAACTTTCTACAGTTCCAATAGAAATATTATTTTTTATTAATAATTCAGCAAGTTCATTCATTACATTGACTCCGTTAACATATCTTTACTATCCATAAAATAATCAATACCACTTACTATTGAAATCACGCAAGCAATCCATACACTTATTTGACCAATTGGTAAATGAATGATTGAAAAAGGAAAATCATTTAATAATAAGAATATCACACTGATCATTTGTGTCACAGTTTTTAATTTTCCTAAATATTTTGCTGCAATAACAACTTGTTTATTAGCAGCCACCAAACGAATGGCATCTACGATCGTATCCCTAGAAATCATAATAATAGGAATAATGATAGAAATTGTTCCATCACTTGCTAGTAAAAGAAAAATCGTATTAATTAATAGTTTATCTGCAATCGGATCAGCAAACTTACCAAAAGTCGTAATTAATTTAGATTTTCTTGCAATTTGTCCATCAAAATAATCAGTTAACGAAGCAACTGCAAAAATAATAAAGATAACAATATTAACAAGTGAAATATCAGCATTCAAAATATGATACATAGGTACATTGATTCCAAACGTTGCATAAGGAAACATATAAATAAGAATAAGAATTGGAACAAGGATTATTCTTGTAATCGTTAATTTATTAGGTAAATTCATTATTTGACCATCGTTAATTTAAATGTTCTTACTCTACCATTAGAGCTTGTTCCATAATGATCATTTTCTTCTAATGGAATTTTTTGATCATTAATATAATAACGATGTCCTAAGTTCCAACTATATGAAAATTCCAAATATTGGAAATCATTCACATTAAATTCTAATTCAACACTTTCACATGCAGAATCATCTTTTAAAGCATCCGATGCTGAAATATTAGCAAGATTACTACTATAAACACCTTTTTTAAATGTATCAGTTTGATAACTGTTAGGATCACCATTAACATGTAGATCAACAGTTGTCGCAAATGTAAAGTCTACCTTTAATTTAAAAGTTTCTTGATCATATCCATCAGGTAATTTAAAGCTATAATCACCATCAGCATTTTTAGTAAAAGTTATTTCAGTAGATGTTTGTTCATCTTTTTTCGTTGTATCAGATTTTGTTGTTTTCTTTTTATCTGTTTCTGTTGTTTTCTTCTTTAAAGTTTCACTTGTTTCTGTTTTAGATGTATTACTATTTTTAAATGATGAATCATTTGATTTCATAAAGACAAATGAATATCCAAGTACAATAATAATAGCAATGACAATAATAATGACAATTGCATATTTAACATATCTTAAGATATAGTGATCTTCATAAACTCCCTTTCTTGTCGGTTGTTTTTTAGTTGGTTGAATATTTTTTACTTTATCTACAAAAGTAACAGATCCTATATCTTCTTTTTTATTTTCTAAATCTTTTAAATCAGCCTTTTTAATTTCTCTCGTAATTGCATAATAATCATCAGCAATCGTCTCATCTATTTCTAAGTATCTTGCTATTTTTTTAAGATACATTTTTACATATAGCTCGTCTCCAACAAATCGTTCAAAAGCACCGTCTTCTATATCTTTAATGATATTAACAGATAACAATGTTGCTTCTGCGACTTCCTCTATTGTAACGCCTTTGGCAATGCGGGCTGCTTTTATCTTTTCACTTATTTTGTCCATAAAGACATCCTCCTTTACACTTAGGCATAATTAAACAAATAAATTATAGCACAAATGTTTTATTTGACAAATACAAAAGCTCATTTTATTTCTAATATATTATATACATAAAAAATGTCTTTTTTATGTCCAAAAAGAAAAAAAAGCTTAAAAAAGCTTTTTTATAACGTAATAATTCCAAATGTTGATAAAATATAACTTAATAAAATAATTAATAATGTTGGAATACAAATATATTTCATCACAAAATTATAGACTTTTTCTCTTTTAAAAGCAGATGATATTTTAATTTCATCTGAAATTGTTTTTAATTTTGTTACAAAAATAATTAATAAAGCTGTACATAACGCTGAAATTGGCATCATACATGAATTTGTGACAAAATCAAAGAAATCTAATAAAGTCATTCCTAATGGTTGAATCCATCCTAAAACACCATAGCCAAGTGAAATAGGAATTCCTAAAGCCAACATTTCAATGATCATTGCTAAAGCTGCTTTTTTTCTAGAAATATGGAATTGTTCCATTAAAGTTGCGACTGAACATTCCATTAAAGAAATAGCTGAAGTTAAAGCAGCAAATAAGACAAGTAAAAAGAATACACCACCAATAAATCCACCTAATTGAAGTGAATTAAATACTTTTGGCATTGTAATAAACATTAAAGACGCTCCAGCATTTAAACTATCTTTTCCTGAAAATGCAAAGACTGCAGGAATAATCATTAACCCCGCTAAAAAAGCAATCAACGTATCCATAATTTCTACTTGAGAAATCGCTTTTTCCATATCAACATCTTTTTTCATATAAGAACCATAAGTAAATAAAATTCCCATTCCAATCGATAAAGAATAGAACATTTGCCCCATCGCAGCAATGACTGTCATAATACTGAATTTAGAAAAATCAGGAATGATATAATATTTTAAACCTTCAATAGCCCCTGGTGTCATTAAACCATAAATTGAAATAAAAATAGCTATCACTACTAAAATAGGCATTAAGATCTTACTTACTTTTTCAATTCCTTTTTCTACACCTTTAATAACCACAATAAAAGTTAATACTGCAAAAACAACTAACCAAAAAGCTGGACTAATTGGATTAGCAATAAAATTTGAAAAATAGGTATCTTGTGTCAAGATTTGACTTGATCCTCTTAAATATTCAAATAAGTATTTACATACCCAACCACCAACAACACAGTAATAAGGAACTATCAACATTGGAATAATTGAATTCAACCAACCACCAATCTTTAATTTTTTTGCTCCTAAGATTTTATATGCTTTGATTGGATTGTTTCCGGTCTTTCTTCCTAATGCTGTTTCACTTACAAGTAAAGCAAAACCAACTGTTAACGCTAAAATAACGTAAGTAAATAAAAAAGTACCTCCACCATATTTAGCCGCAAGATATGGAAAACGCCAAATGTTTCCTAATCCAACAGCCGAACCAGCAACCGCCATAACATATCCTAAACGGCCTGAAAAACTTGATTTTTTATTTTTTTCCATCGAATTTCCCCTTTTTAACATGTAAAAAAAATTATATTGAAACCTCATAAAAAGTCAACTTTATTGTGAAATTAATAACAAAATTTTCTTTTTTTACATTTTAAAACAAAAAAACAGCCCTCATTGAGGACTGTCTTATTATTATAATAATGATTTATATAATTCTTTGATTTCTTCTACACTTGTATCTCTTGGGTTACCTGGACAGCAAGCATCAGCTAAAGCAGATTCACTTAAGAATTGTAAATCTTCTTCTTTAACGATTTCTTTTAAGTCAGCTGGAATACCAACATCTTTAGATAATTGTTTAACTGCATCTACAGCTGCTTTACGATATTCTTCTTGAGACATACCAGTAGTATCTACACCCATTGCTTCTGCAATGTCTTTATATTTTTCACCAGTATATGGTGCATTATATTCCATAACTGTTGGTAAGATGATAGCATTAGCAACACCATGAGGTGTATCATATAAAGCTCCAAGTGGATGAGCCATTGAGTGAACTAATCCTAAACCTACGTTAGAGAATCCCATACCTGCAACATATTGACCTAAAGCCATACCTTCTCTACCTTCAGGAGTATTTTCTACTGCACCTCTTAATGATTTAGAAATAATTTCGATAGCTTTGATATGGAACATATCTGACATTTCCCAAGCACCTTTAGTAATATAACCTTCGATAGCATGAGTTAAGGCATCCATACCTGTAGCAGCAGTTAATCCTTTAGGCATTGATGACATCATATCTGGGTCAACGAATGCTACAACTGGAATATCATGTACGTCTACACATACCATTTTACGATCTTTTTCAACATCTGTGATTACATAGTTGATTGTTACTTCAGCAGCAGTACCAGCTGTTGTAGGAACTGCAAAGATTGGTGTACAAGGATTTTTAGTTGGTGCAACACCTTCTAGGCTTCTTACATCAGCAAATTCAGGGTTTTTATCAATAATACCTACTGCTTTTGCTGTATCCATTGATGAACCACCACCAATAGCAATCATATAATCTGCTCCAGCATCTTGTAATGCTTTAACACCTTGTTGAACATTTTCAATTGTTGGATTCGGTTTGATATTAGAATATAGTTCATAAGCTAATCCTGCTTTATCTAATAAATCAGTAACTTTTGCTGTTACTCCAAATTTTACTAAGTCTGGATCTGAACATACTAAAGCTTTTTTGAATCCTCTTGCTTTTGCTTCTTCAGGAATTGATTCAATTGCTCCTTTTCCATGATAACTTGTTTCATTTAATACAAATCTGTTTGCCATAATTAAATCTCCTCTTTTCTAACTACACATATTTTAGTATCATGTGAAAATAAAAACAAGTTACACATAAGGCTATGTGTAACATTTCACAAGTTTTATTTAAAATATTTTTATAATATGTCATAATAATAAACATGGAGGAATATCATGAAATATTATGCTGTAAAAAAAGGAAAACATCCAGGTATTTATACTACTTGGAAAGATTGTCAAAAAGAAATCGATCATTTTAAAGATGCTAAATTTAAAAGTTTTGATTCTAAAAAAGAAGCTTTAGCCTATTTAAAACAAAATAATCAAAAAAGTTCATTACATTCAAAACAAGAAACAACAAATCAAAGAAAACAAAATAAAGATAAAATATCATTAAGTAAAGATCAATATAAAGCTTATCAACAATTATTATCTGGAAATAATGTTTTTTTAACAGGTGGCGCAGGTACTGGTAAATCTTTTGTTTTACAACTTTTTATTAATGAAATGGAAAAACAAAATAAAAATGTTATTGTTTGTGCTCCTACCGGTATTGCTGCTATTAATATTCAAGGTGTTACTATCCATCGTTGTTTTCAAGTATCTCCAGAGCCTCAAGTAGTTAAACATATTAAAAAAGTTCCTCAAGTGGTAAAAGAAAGTGACATTATTGTTATTGATGAAATTAGTATGTGTCGTATTGATCTATTTGATTTTGTTGTAAGAACAATTATGAAAGCAGAAGAAAACTCATTATCTCGTAAACAAATCGTCGTTGTTGGAGACTTTTTCCAACTACCTCCTGTTACTACAGATAATGATTTAGAAGTATTAAAAGAAATTTATGAAAATTATCATAAAGGTTATGCTTTTGAATCAACAAACTGGCAAGATTTAAATTTTCAAACAGTTGAATTAAAACAAGTCATACGACAAAAGAATCCTGAATTTATTCATGAACTGAATAAAGCACGTATTGGTGATTATTCATGTGTTCATTATTTTAATACGCATTGTCAAAAGACTCTTTTTGAAAATGGTATTATTCTTACAGCAACTAATAGAAAAGCTGAACAAATCAATCATGATAGACTTTCCAAAATACCTTATAAAGCTAAAGTCTATCATTCAAGAATTGTCGGTGATGTTAAAAATTCTGATAAACCTACCCTAGATGAACTTCATTTAAAAATTGGTGCTCGTGTGATGGTTTTAATTAACGATACAGAACAAAATCTTTATCAAAATGGTTCATTTGGAAAAGTTTATAAATTAGAAGATGAAAGTGTTACCGTTCTCTTAGATACAAATAAAACACTTGTAACCTTTGGTTATCATGAATGGGCCATAGAAAACTATGTACTTTCTAAAAGAAAAGAAGGAGATATTGAAGATAATCATTTATCTAAAGAAAAAGTAGGTGCTTTTTATCAAATTCCTTTAAAACTTGCTTACGCTATTACAATGCATAAAAGTCAAGGTCAAACCTATGATCAAGTAAATCTTATTCCTTATTCATTTGATAATGGCCAACTCTATGTTGCCTTAAGTCGTGTTAAATCTATTGAAGGACTTTGTTTAATTAATCAATTAAGACAAGAAAATCTTATTTGTAGTCAGGAAGTAAAAGACTTTTATCATATTGGTTCATCTAAATCAAAAGACAAGCTAATCTATGAGTTAGGTAAAAAAGTTTTAAATAGTCATTTAACTTATCCAAAGGAAATACAAGATTTAATAGATTATATTCATAAAATGAGTTAATACGTAATCATTTAAACTGTTGATAAATAAAAAATCAATTCTTCAATATATTCATAATTATGATCTAATTAATAAATATATGAAAAAGTCTGCTTTCTTGATAGGGAGGTGCGGACAATTTCTTGGACTTATTAATTAAGCTAAATTCAAGTTTTGTCTGTACTCACTAGGACTCATATAATTTAACGATTTTTTTATTCTTTTCGTATTATACCACAAGATATATTCATTGATAATGGTTATAAAATCTTCAATATTTATATTTTCCCATTTTCTTCCGTAAAACATCTCATTTTTCATTCTGCCAAAAAATCCTTCACATGCTGAGTTATCTGGAGAGCAGCCTTTCTTTGACATACTTCTCTTAAAGCCGTATTTATCCATTCTTTCAATCCATCCTGGCCAGCGATAGTGCGCTCCTCGGTCTGAATGTATCAATGGCTTTTCTCCATTCGCTAATGAAAAATAATACGTATCTAACATCTGATTGACAAGGTCGGCATCCGGTTTTGTACTAACATTCCATGTCGTCACCATTCCATCAAAACAGTCTATTATTGGCGAAAGATATACTTTTCCAGCAGGTATAGAAAATTCAGTGATATCCGTTAGCATCTTCTCATTTGGCCTTTCTGCATGAAAGTTTCGATTAAGAAAATTATCTACTGCTTTTGAGATTTCTCCCTGATAAGAATTGTATTTCTTTGTTTTTTTAGTTTTTACAATCAGATTGTTTTCTTTCATGATCTTTCTAACAATTTTTTCTGATATTTGAATATTATCTTTTCTTAATAATGCCTGAATTCTTCGATAACCATATCTTTCGCTGTTTTCATTGAATAATTCAATGATTTTTTCTTTGATTGGTTCATACTTATTCGTTGAATATAGATGCTTATGCTGATAGCAGTAACTGCTTTTAGAGATGTGCATTTTCTCTAAAAGCTTAGACAATGAATACTTACTTCTTAGGGCATCGACGATCATTGTCTTTTCTTTGTTTTTCAGCATTAACAGATCGATGCCCTGATCTTTTTTTTAAATCTTAATCGTTTCCTTTAATATATCATTTTCAAATTCTAATTCCTTTACCTTGGCCATAAGGTTATCTTGATTTGCATCAACAGTAGAAGCTGTTTCAGCAGTCAGTTCGCCTCTAGGCAAATGTTTCTTTTGACTCATAAGGGCGCCAGCACCTCCATTAAGATATTTTCTTCTCCATGAATAAATACTGGTTCTAGAATAACCAGTATCCTCTGATACTGATTTTATATCTTCACCAATCTCAAAGCAACGATGAAGTATATTTAATTTCATTTCCAAAGTAGGATGTCTTCTATGTGTGGGCGAATCACAGTAGTCAACAGCAGCTCTTTGCTTGAAAGAGATGTTTCTATTTTTAATCCAGGTATACATATTTTGTCTGGTAGGATACCCCAATTGATTGATAACTTTCCCAATAGATCCTAATTCATCATATAGGGCGAGAGCTCGTTCTTTTTCTTGTTCCGTATATGCCATGTTTTTCTTCTCCTTGTTCCTTTTGGTCCAAGAAATTGTCCGCACCTCCATATCTTTTTATTTTTTTATTTTAATATATAAAATTTAATTATGATTAGAGAAAATAAAATTTTAAAACCCATTATCTTGCTATGTTAGACAAGATGTGTGTTATTCATTAAATAACATTTGCCTTATGGACATAATTTCTTCAGCGTACACTACAATTACATTTTACAATTTCATATAACCCTGTTTTTATATCTGTTAATTTATTCATACTTCTATTGGCAATAAGTGCAAAATATTCATTAAGATATTTTGATGATATTCCATGATGCAAATAAAAATAATCTTTTATTTCCTTATGAATAAAGTTTACATGGTTGATGTGATATATTCCTTTTTTTTCTTTACTGTTAGCTGTAAACGCATGTAATTCAATCTCTAATTTTTTTGCCAAAGCTCTATATGCATAACACCCATCACTGCATAAGCATGTTGCTTCTTTTAAATGTGGTTTATAAATATCAATAACATCTCCTTCTTTTAAAGCTGTTGTTCCTACTTTACCTACAGATATAAAAATATGATTATCTCTATCAACTGCCGTACAAATCATAATTCGATCTGTAAAATCTGTTTTTATTTTGTGTTTTAAACTTTTTCGACCTCTTATATAAGGTTTCCTGGGTAAAGTACTATTTTTATCTTGAATCTTATGATTTCCTGAAAAAGAAATATTCATTTCTTTTTCATCTATTTCAATGATACCAGTTAATTGCATATTCTTAATATTATTTTCCATAGCATTTAATATTCTATAGCGCATATGCTTGTCTTTAAGCAAACACCTGCATATTTGGCACACTCTCTTAATGCTTTATCTTCATTCATAGCAATGAGATATTTAATCCAAGTAATCAAATCATTTTTTGAATATTCTAGAAATGTATTTTTATATATATATTGAATGCATGATCACATTCGTAGCAACGATATTTTTGCATGCCATTAGGATAATGACCACTTCTGATAATATGTATTCCACCACAAAATGGACATACAAAAGTTGAGTATCTTGATTCTAGTGCATCTAATAGAATATCGATATATTTATTAGAAATAATTTTTTCTTTGATAAATGAGATGATTGATTCTAAATCATTTTGATCTAATTGATCCAATTTTTGTTTTATTTCATCTAAGTTCATAATTAGTACCTCCACATCTTTTACAGGTACTATGATATATCAATCTAATAAATATTGTTTTCAAGGTGTATCGTTTAAAGTACATAAATCGGTGTTAAATTAATTAATGATAAAACTTTTTGGATCTACAATAAAGGCAATCTTGTCTAACATAGCCTATATTTGGGATTTTATTTTATTATTTTGTAAGAAACTTTATCTAAAATAAAATATAATAGATTAATTATGAAAAAACTGTAAACAAAAAAGACAAATCCTATCATGATTGAATTCATCATGCATTATTTTGTCTTTTTAAATTAAAATACTCTTTTATAAACAACTATTAAAAATATTTAATTTAATCTCATTATCAATAATTATTCATAAAAATAATATAGGTTTAAACTTTTTTAAGGATTGGATCTATAATCTACATCATGTGTATAAAATATATTTAAATCAGATAGCAACGCCATAATATATTCTGCCAGTTCATTGTCTCCTTTAACATCTAATTCATCAGCAATATTATAAGCTGCTTCTTTAAAAGATTTTTCATTCTTTTCAACATGAGCTCTTATCAAATTTATAACATTCTTTTTATTCATCCTAATCACCTATCCTTTCATTACTATGATATCAATTTTAATTAGTTCAATAAGCACTTTATAAAATATAGTTATTAAGTCTAAAGTATAAAATCATCAATTTTTTTCCTATTTTTTAATAAAGAAATTAAAATTTTAGTGTATATACAATACCTTATAATTTTTTTGCTTTTATAAATAAATTTATTTATTAATTTTTAAATTTTTTACCTCTTTATAAGATATTAACCCTTGATTCATATTAATGAACTTATACTGATTAGTATTAAAAATATATTCATTTTTATTTTTTTCAAACAAAGTTACTAGATACTTTCCTTTATATTCAGATAAAATTACATATTCATTATTATCGATCATTATAAACTCGTATTCTGTCTTTTGTTCAATTGTAGACGTCAATTGAGAAATTGTTCCCATTAACATAATATACGAACATGTTAAAAAAGAAATTAGAAAAATACTATATACACTTTTTTTACATTTTATCATTTTCTTCAAACTATCTTTATCATCAAAAAATATAATAATGGCAAAACAACATAACAATAATAATATATTTACTAGAATTATATGACTATTTATAAAGTGACTAATTTCTTTGAAAATAAAGTCATTATTAGAAATTATTATATTTAAAAATACAGACATATCACTCCACAAAAAGATACTGCATAAAACAATAAAAACTATTTCCAAGATTCTATTAAAAAAATTTGAAGAATTATAACAATATTTTTTTATAAAGCAAGGAATTGAACATATTACAATAGCAATTAAAATTAACAATATCCAGTATAACTTGTCAGTTAAATTAGAATTAAAATAATATTTAGGAATACCATAAAATCTTTCACATTCCATTTGGTAAATAAAAACATTATAAATTTTTTGAAAAAAATTAAAGCAAAATGTAAGTATTATAGTAATTGATACTATACATGCTATTTTCTTTTCTCCTATTTTCTTAATAAATTTTTCAACACTTTCTTTTAAGCTTGTCATTTTATACCTCTTTTCAAAATAAAATCTACTAATAAAGTATATTATTTTTTTGCATCATCAAAGTGAAAAAAATATGTTTTAAACACCTATTTTTAGGTTTTATATCATTCTTTGAATAATTTTGGAATATATGACAAATTTTTATAAACTCCATATAAAATACAATAACTATAAAAATTGATAATTATGATCCAAATTAATCATAATAAAACTAATTATATGGTTTCTTAAATTAATTATTTCACTCTAGTTGATCACTTATCCTGATTAGGTTGACCAAGTATTTCGACAAGATCTAATCAGACACTTACGACAGATAGAATACTTTACTTCCTTTCTTTGATTTTAAAATACCAGAATTTATATTTTTTCATTTTCGGTAAGTTCTGATACTGTCATATAGTCTCTCTTCCTTTCCATATAGTTTTTGAAGAATATAAAAACTACAATATAGTTTATGGAGTCTCCACATTCTATATTGTAGTTCTTAGAGTTCTATATTTTTATCCACTATTTTTTCGCTTACGTTGCTTAAACATGCCATACTACTTGAACAACCTAATTGGAATAAGTGATTACCCAGCGTGGAATAATCATTATAAATATTATTTATATATTTTTTGATTTAAAAAATTCCATAAAAATAATATCTTCAACTTTTCTCTTTATATCTCTCAAATTTTTATGATTTGCAAGTCTAACTAAATCTTTCTCTACATCTTCATAATTTATTCTTATACCATAATTATGTTCTAATTTATCTATCAAACTTTTAGCAGTTTCTTGAATAAATATTATTTTATCACTACTTGGAATATCAATAAAATAATACACCATATCAAATCTAGACTTCAAAGAACTTGGTATATGCTTTTGATACATTTCTTGAGACATATTAGATGTAAAAACAATTATATATCCATTTAAATCATGTATTTCACCATGTCGATCTGTAAATACTCCGTCTTCCAACAATTCATAAAAGAAATTATAAACACTTGGTGTAGCCTTCTCAAATTCATCTATCAAAATAATTTTTGATTTAGAATTTTGAATTTTATTTATAAGTTCCCCTCCTTCTTCACTACCACTATATCCTAGTGGTGATCCTATAAGACTGTTAAGAACACCCTCTGTTGAATAATTTCCAAAATTTATTTTTATTAATTTTTCATTTGGAAACATCTTTTCAGATAATAACTTAGCAAATTGTGTTTTACCAACACCAGATTCTCCACATATTATTATTGAAAAAACCTTTCTATCTCTCATACTATTTAAATAAGCATATTTTAATAGATTATTTTTTAAATCAATTTTAAAATCTTCATGACCTTTTAAATTACTATTAATTTCATCAATGACTTTAGAAATTTGTTTTATATCTAATTTATCTCTATTGTCTAAATTTTGTCTTTTATTTATTTCTTCTTCATTTAATAAATTACTTAATTTAAATATATATGGTAACTTTTCTTCTAACATAGGAACAAATTCATTTTTTATGCAATATTTATTTTCATAAACATTTGATAATTTTAATAACAGTATTTCTACTTGTAAAACCATATCATTTCTTTTCTTAACTATTTGCATTAATGAAGAAACATCTATAAAATCAACTTTTTTCTTTAATAATCTTTCTTTTATATCTCTTATATCATATTGAAGAAAAAGACCATTATATTCTTTTAACAATTCTCCAATAGAAATTATTCTTTTCTTATCATAATTTTCTATTGATTGAATTCTATCATACACAACTATTTCATTTGGGATATTATAACTTAATGTTTTAAATACTTGATTATCTATATTTTGCTTTTTCACTTCTAAATAAGTTTTATCTATCTCATTTTCATCAAAAAAATCCGGGAAATATTCAAGAAATTTATATAAGTATGTTTCTTTAATGCAAAAATGAACATTCTTAATATACTTTTTTAAAATAAATAATAGCCTCTCAATATATAATTTAAAAAAATTATCATCTTGCACCAAATTTGAAATATCTATAATATACTTTTCAAGATGGCTCTTTTTTAATAATTTTAAAATATCTATTAAATTATCTGAATCTTGAAGAAAAAAAGCTATTCCAACAAAAGTATATTCACTACGTTCTTTTTTTAGTTCATTCTTTCGTTCTATATTCTCATAAACAAATAACATAACTATTCACTCTCAACTTTATCTTTAATATTTATTTCTTGGATGATTGCAATAACATCTAGCAAGAAATATTCTCCTTTTAATTTAGTATGCTTAATTTTAAAAGGATTTGATTGATTATTCACTTCCATACTATTTTTCATATCTTCACTTTTTGTTAAATTTTCATAATTCATAGAATTTTCTACTAATTCTAAAAATTTTGATGAAATGCTTTCTCTATTTGAAAAATTTATTTTTCCTCTATATATTCCAATAAGACTGAGCTTTCCTAATTGTAGATCATTATGATGATATCCATTTTCAAAATTATCTAACGAATTATATGGTAATTGAATAATATAATTTTTTCCTTGTTCACAAGTAAAAGTATAATCAAGAGTAAAATCATCTAGCACTTTTTCTAGCATTTTGTTTAAATTGACCTCTACATTATCGTTCTCCTGATTTTTTAATTTACTCTCTTTTAATACATTCAAAATCATTACAGTATCATCAAAATTTGATTGCTGTAACTCCACCTCTTTAAAAAGTACTAAATTTCCTTCTTTCAATTCCTTATTTTCACTTTTTAACGCAGTCTCATAAATTTTTCTTAACATTATTGATTTTGTAATTTTAACGTCAAAATTCTCATATACTTTATCTTGAAAATTTTCTTCTTTTGTATAACCTATTCTATTTTTAATAACATCTTTTTTCCCAAAATACCCAGAAATATTATGTTTATTTTTTTTCTCAAAAATATGTTCTTTTTCAATTGTCTTTATTATTTTATTATCAATTAGCATTGCAATTTCATGCATTTTCGATGCATTCAAATAAAATAAATTAAACAAGGAGCTGCCATCTTCCTTGTTATTTTTCATATTGTTATTAAAAGTATCATGCATTATTTTTAAAGTTGATAATGATAACAAAAGTGTAATAAAAGAAAAGAGACTATAATTTTTCCAAATAAAATCATATACTTTATTATTGCAAATAGACAAATAAAAAATAACTAAAGCAAATATATTTAATAACTCAATGGATATATCATATATTTTATCTTTTTCATTAAATGTTTTATAAATCATTGATATGACATAAACAAAAATAGGTATTACTATCCAATATTTTTGTAATCCTATGGGTTGAACAATTTGATACATAGTTATCTCAAAAAAGAAGTATGTAAACGAAATTGATATTATTGCATAATTTTTCTTAAACTTTTCCATCCTATTTCCTTTCAACTTATATAAAAAATAATTAAATCATTCTGACAAAATAGCTTCTATTTCATAACTATAATCTTAAAAATAGTTATTTATTAACCAGTAATTCTAACTATATATTAATTCTTTTTTAGCATATGAACAATACTTTCCATATTTTTTACCATAAGAACTAATTATTTTTCTCGCTTTTAGTTCATCTAAAAATATTTGATTAACATTTGTTATTTCAAACTGTACTTGTTTTCTATAAACTAAAAGATCCTTTAAATATTGGTTAGACTGTATCATTTTTATTAATTGTACATTTTGTAATTCTTCTAACTTAGTATTTATTAAATGAATAAATATTTTTTTATCTAAATCCTTTACAAATAAAACTAAATCATTAAAGATAATTTCATTCAATTTACAATAATCAGCAATAAAATAAGAAACAATTATTTTTACATTATAATTAATTATGTTTTCCATACCATAAGATTTCAATATAAACAATTTAATCTCTTTATCTATGTCAGATTTAAAAATATAATATAAATTTTTATTTTGATCAAATTGGCATTCGTTTAATTCAAAATTTTTGTCATTTACGAAATATTTCAAGAAATCAGGAGCTAATTTTGGATAAGATATAGATAATAAATTAAAGTTATTAGATAAACTATTTAGCAATTTAAAATCTATTAGATATTTTATTACATCTTCTTCCACATTTTCTAATTCGTCAAAATCATATCGTTGATTTGATAAATCTAATTTATCTTTATATTTAACAAACATCTCCTCGTCTTTTAAAATTGCTAATGATAATTTATGTAATTGTAGTGGAAATTCAAATAATTTCTCATGATTAAATATATAGTTTCTTATGCATATATCATAACCGTATTGATCAAAGTACATTTCAACATTTTCCCATAATTCAACAGATTTTTCTTTATTGATTAATATTGACCATAACTCTTTACTTACCTTTTTTAGATTGTCAAACATATTATTTTCTATTTCTATAATTTTTTCTTTTTGTTCTAATTCAATGTTTTTATTATTTAAAAGCAAAGCAACATATTCTTCAGAATCTCTTTTTAAAATATTCACTGCTATAGCCTCACATACATATTTTTGAATATTATTATTTATAAATTCTTTTAACCATTCAAATTTTGATACCATAATCGTTTCATAGTTTACTTCATTATATTTACTAACATTTTCAAAATAAATGCAGCCAACAATTTTTAAATATTGCTCATTTAAATTAAAATAATTATTTTCAAATATAAAATCTACAACTTCTGTTTCTTTTACAATATTCAAATAATTAAAATGAATATCAAAATTTTTAATTTTCTCATCATCAACATTAAAGCTCAAAAAATCTTCACATTTTTTTATTGTATCCACAAAACAATTATTAGTATTTATTTTTTTTATTCCTTCTATTCCATAGTTTTCTATAATAATCTCCATAAATGTCTTTAATAAACCTTTATTTTCTAATATATCTTTTAAGATTAAAAACATATTTTCCCAAGTTAAAGCAAGTTCTCTAGCCATCATACCTAAATATCTTTGGTATGTATTATTGCCACATATATAATTAATATATTTTGTAAAAAAACTCTTTGCTGATACTTCATTTTTATTTAAAGATTGGAAAGCAACAACTCTACATTTCATAATATGATCGTCATTATTCTCTTTATTTAATAAATAATCCATCATGTATACATCAAAATAATAGGATCCATTAAAATCTCTACTATCTAATTTTCTAATTAAATAATCTATATTATCTAACTTAGTTAATGGATCTATATATCTTTGATTTTTCAAAGCCATTATATATTCATGTTCTTTTTTTCCTATCATTCCTTGATGAAAGTATGATAAATATGTTGAATATGAATCATCTATATATCCTCTTCGTAATAAAAATTTTCCAATATTATAAATATCTTTATTGTACTTGTTATCATATAAATCATCATCGTTAAATAATTCATTAAATTGTTTATTTTCTAACTGACGCGATTCATCATTTAGTTTATCTATTTTTTCACAATAGAATTTAGTACCCTTATTTTTCTTCTCTATCAATTTCTTCTTTTTGCTTATAGATTTTAAATTATTTATAATAATATTTTTATCTACATCTTTAAAAGATATATCATACTCTCTCGAATATCTTGAATCATTATAAAAAATGTAACGTCATTAATGGAACTATAATCAATATCATCACTTTTAACAAAATCATCTATACTCATCTTTTTATTTATATTTGTTTTTATTATAATTTTATTTTGAGAATAACAATTATTTGTATTATCTGCATAAAATAATATTAATCCATATATCTGATAAATAATTTCATCAGCTGTATTTGTCTCACAATTAGGAATTTCACTATTGACTATGATCTCATATTTTTTTATTTTTTGAATAATCTTTTCTCGTTTTAATTTTATTAATTCCTGTCTTTTATTCAACATATCAACAATAAATCCTTTTCCTTCTTGCAACAACTCAAAGTCATTAGGACATATATTTTTATAAACTATAATTGAAGATAGATTTTGTTCATATTTATATTCTTTTAAATTTTTATTATAAATATTAAATTCATTAAACGCATATCATCGATATATGGAGCAATATCATTGATATAATCTTCATCAATACTAGTACTTACTTTTAGAACATATTTTCTAAGTATTTCATAAGAATTAGTAGAATTTAAATAAGGTATAACAGGTATAATAAAATAAAAAAATTTTGTTCGTTCCTTTGAAAGAAAAACATCGTCTTTTATTGCATATATGAAGACTACTTTTCTATCAACTTTTTCATAATTGTTAATTAAAAAATTAAGTTCTCTTAATTTAACAAATATTTCCGGATTTTTAAATCTATCTAAATCTTCAAAAATAACAATATTGTAATTATTGACTTCAAAAAAATATAAAATTTCATCTAAATATTTATTAAAAATTGATTTATCCTTCTTATTTCTCATCCCCTATCTCTATATCAATTTTATTATTTAATGAAATTTTTGATAAATTTATTTTAGTTATTATTTTTTTAGTAATACAATAACTAACAGTTAATATTGTTACAATCAATACAATATATAGAATATAAATATACCAATTTGGAAAACCCAATCCATTCATATAATTGCGATACAATTCTAATTTATCATATATTTCTGGACAAAAGAGAATTAATGTTACTAATCCTACTAATAATAACATTGATATTTTAAACATAATTTCTTCAAAAGTTACATTCGAAATTTTCTTAAATCTAGAATAAGGCATTTTTTTGGCATCAGCACGATAAAATAGCTGTTATAAAATGCTTGTTTCAATGTTATTAATCTCATCATTATGAAAATCTATTGATTGCTGGTTATTACTTTTATCTATATTTGAAAAATTACTACCACCTATATTTTGTTGTTCGTCATTTTCATTTATGCGTTTGGTTTCTTTTTCAAAAATTTCCCACTCAAAGTTTGCTAATGAAATTTCTAAAAAATGATAATCTTCATAATCTTTATTATTTTGTTGAAATTTTTTTAATATACTTGATTTACCTGATCCATATATTCCTGTAAGGGCTATATTCTTTACACTTTCTTCTTTAATTGCCCAATTTAATGCATCATCATAAACACCATCCTTATCCACATTTTCATTAATTTGCGGTGCTAATGATAAATAAAAAGTTGTATTCTCTTTTTTGTCTTGTTGCATGCAATCACCTCATTCTCTATTTTCAGGTTAATAAAAACAGTTCTAACAAAAAATAAGAACCGTTTTTATTTTAAATCAAATATTTTGTACATTCTTATAAATAGTTGTTATAATTTTATAATATAATTCATCAAATAAATTCTATTCTAATTACTTTTTATTTTTTTCATCATCATAATAATTGATAAATACTTTTGCTTGCATTCCATAATTTTTTAATTCTTTTTGCCATTCATTTAACTTATTTTTCAATATTATCATATTTAATTCACTTAATTTAACTACATTATTTTCATATACTTTTAATTTTGTTGCTCTATCCAAAATTATCCATAATGCAAAACATTTTGCTTCTGGGTATTCATTTTTATTATCTTCAGAATATCTATTTCTATATTCTTTTAAAGAAATTAATGATTGATCAACTATATAAGAAAGTTCTGCAGATCCTTTACCAATTTTAACAGCAATCATTATTTTATTTTTTTCATCATATAAATCCATCATTTCTATCTTGGATTTATCTTCAACAATTTTTAAATTTCTATCACATAACTTAAATCCTTCTTGTTCTCTTAATAAGTTAAATACGTACTCTCTATAATATTTCTTTTTTATTTTTTCATCATTGCTTTCTATACTTTCTAAGTTAGAATTTAATTTTTTTGCTCAGTTTCAATTAATTGCTTAACAAAATTTATTTTTTGACTTCTACTAAAATCATATTTGGGATTATATACAGTCTCTATTGAATCAACACTATCATTCAACAGGCTTACATATTCTTCATTATAACGATACCATTTTCCTCTTAATAAAACAGCTCTTTCTTTTTCATTTGTATAATTTAATAACTTATAGATTTGCTCATCCCATCCATTTTCAATGTATTTGATTTTTCCTTGAAAAATTAAATCATCTAATTCTATCTTTTTTTCTCTACAAAAACTGTATAATTGTTCATTTGATATTTCTGAAATCGTATCGTATTTTCCTCTACAAATAACTTTATATTGATTATCTACCTTGTTAAAAATTTCTTCCGTTCCAATAATATCTAATTCTGAAACATCAAAATAACCATCCTCTTCTTTTATTTTATTCTTTAATTCAGCATTTAATTTTTCTATTTCATCCATATCTTTTATAGATATAAATAATGGTATTTTATTTTTTTCTGGTTTATCTAATACACATTCAACAAAATCTATTAATTTAGCAATGCCTTCTAGACTATCCATTTTTAATGAAAATTTTATAGAAGTACCAATCTCTACAGTATTACCATAAATTTCACTTTCATCTAATAAATGAATTTTTAATTTTGAATAAGATTCACCACTATCATAGTCTAAATATGAATAATTAGTATAGGTATTAATAACACGATTTTTTCGTGATTGAGGCACTATTAATGCTGAAGTATTAACAGTTTTATAATCTATTCTTTTCGCAAATTCAAATGCAAAATTATAATCACAGTATCTATCAATTGTAAAAAAAGCATTTCCAAATGATACAGCATATATTTTATCTTCTTTATAAATCATTAATATTCCAGAAGGGTACTTATTTACCATTACCGTATCAAAATCAAATTCTTGCGCAATCCAATTCCAATTTGAAATATCTTTCTCATTTGGTTGTTTTACAAATAATTGAAATTCATAGTCACCTACTGGTTTAATAATACTACCACTATATTCAATTTTATTATCCATATTAATATCTTTTTCTAATTTAAACAAATTAATTATTTTTGAACCCATAAATTCTACCTCCATTTCTAGTTAATACGTTTAAAATATACACACTTTTATTTCTATAAAAAAAGAAATAGATAACACATATTATTATACAACTTGTGTTATCTATTTACTGTTTTCGTTCACGAACGGCTACTTTTCGTGCGTGAACGTCATATATTTACTTTTATTTACATCTTTTTCTTAATATTCTATTACTTATCAATATACCTATTAAAAAACCTAAACTATTATGAATAATATCATCAAACTCAAATAAACCTCTACATAAAACTAATTGCAATAACTCAATAGAAAAAGAAATACCAATACCTATCAATAATCCAATCTTCCAATCTATCTTTTTACCATATGTTAATGGTAAAAAGATACCAATTGGTAAAAGCATAACAATATTTAATATATTTTCCAACAACAAATCATATCTAGAAGCTGTTCCTAATCTCCCTATAGGATGAATAATCTCTTTCCATGACCAAAATAATTCTAGTTGATATTTTCTAGTACTTGGTAATCTAGAAAATACTGTTGATCCATAAACATGTAAAAGATAAATAATAAATAAGATACTAAAACACATTTGTGTTTTAATTATCTTATTCTTTTTATAATATCTTTCTAATATGATAAAACTGATAATCATTACAATAATTACAGTTATTAATTCTATTTTACTCCATTTAGGATAATGAGAAATAATGGTTTGAAATATATCCAATGTTTTAACTACTAATATACTGTATATTTATACAATATACTTTTTCCTTTCTGCCAACCTTGGTTGTTAATCATTATTTGTATCTTATTATTGTACAAGATACAAATAATGTAAACATAAAATTTAGATCAAATAGCAAAAAAGCAGCCTCTAAATTTAAGGCTGCTAGCTTATTTTATTCATTAATAATACTTTGTTAATAATCACGATTCCTATTAAAAAACCTAAACTATTATGAATAATATCATCAACATCAAACATTCCTCTACATAAAACCAATTGCATCAACTCAATAGAAAAAGAAATACAAAATCCTATTAATAATCCTACCTTCCAATTTATCTTTTTACCATATACCAATGGTAAAAAGATACCTAAAGGTAAAAGCATAATAACATTTAATATATTCTCCAATAACAATTCATACTTTGGATATGTCGTATTCATTGAATTTAATATTTCTTTCCATGACCAAAATACTTCTAACTTACATATTCTTTTACTTGGTAATCTAGAAAAAACAGTAGATCCATAAACATGTAATAAATAGATAATAAATAAAATACAAAAAAACATTTGTATTTTATTTATTTTATCTTTTTTATAAAATCTATCTAAAATAATAAAACTTATAATCATTACTATAACTACAGCAATTTATTCTATTTTACTCCAATGAGGATAATGAGAAATAACCGTTTGATATATATCCAATTTAAATTACCTTCCTATCACTACTTATTATTGACAATATCTTGAATATAATCATTTACTTGATCATGTAAATCTTCTCTATCTAAAGAAAAATCTATTGTTGCTTTGATAAATCCAAATTTATCCCCTACATCATATCTCTTTCCTTCAAAATCATACGCATACACTGCTTGTCTATCTAACAATCTTTTAATCGCATCAGTCAGTTGGATTTCTCCTCCTGCTCCCTTTCCTTGTGTTTCTAACAATTCAAAGATTTCAGGTGTCAATACATATCTTCCTAAGACTGCTAGTTGACTTGGTGCTTTCTCTACTGCTGGTTTTTCTACCATGTCTGTTAGTTTTACCAGTCTTCCTTTTGCTGGATGTGATTTTGATGGTTCTACGATTCCATATTTGCTGACATCTTTTTTATCGACTGTCTGTACTCCGATTACAGATGCTGATGTTTTACTATATTGTTCTATTAATTGTTTTAGTGCTGGTTTCCCTTCTTTATTGACAACCACATCATCTCCTAGTAGTACAGCAAATGGTTCATCTCCAATGAATGATTTAGCACATAGAACTGCATGTCCTAATCCTTTTGGTTCCTTTTGTCTGATATAGTAGATATTGGCCATATCCGCTATATCTTGAATCATTTTTACTTGTTCTAGTTTTCCTGATTCTTTTAATCTTTCTTCCAGTTCATAGTTTTTATCAAAATGATTTTCCATTGCATGTTTATTACTGTTTGTAATAATCAAGATTTCTTCTATTCCACTGTCTACTGCTTCTTGAATGATATATTGAATTGTTGGAATATCTACGATTGGTAACATTTCTTTGGCGATTGCTTTTGTTGCTGGTAGAAATCTTGTTCCTAATCCTGCTGCTGGTATAATTGCTTTTCTTACTTTTTTATTCATTTTTTCTATCCTTTCTTCATATAGAATATTTACTTAAACCATACCATTTTTTTAATTTTTATCAACCCTTTATAACCAATATGCTATTTTAATTACTTAAATACTCATCTAATTTAAATTTTTATAATTTTAATTACATGTATGATTATAATATCAATAAAAAAGCAATGTTTTTAAATCACATTGCCTCTAATAATTATTTCTTTTCTACGATATCATTAAGTTCCTTAAAAATTGAATTTTCTGGTACAACGCCTCTTACTCTAGATAATGGATAAATATTACTATTTCTTCCAATAACAGTTCCAGGGTTTAAAACACTATTACATCCTACTTCTACATAATCTCCTAGCATTGCACCCATTTTTTTAAATCCCGTTTCAATCTCTTCGTGATTAAATCTATCTTTTACAACAACGAGTGTTTTATCACTTTTAACATTACTTGTAATTGATCCTGCACCCATATGAGACTTATATCCCAAAATAGAATCACCTACATAGTTATAATGAGGAACTTGTACATTATCAAAAATAATAACATTCTTTAACTCAACAGAATTACCAATAACACAATTTTCCCCTACTAATGCACTTCCTCTGATAAAAGCACAATGTCTCACTTCTGTTCCTGCACCAATAATACAAGGTGAACCAATATAAGCACTATCAAAAACTTTAGCATCTTTGTGAATCCAAACATGTTCATTCACTTCTTGATATTCATCCCCTAAAGTTTCTCCTAATTCAATAATAAAATCTTTAATTCCTTTTAAAGCTTGCCAAGGATACTCATATTTTGATAAATAATCCTTTGCTTGACTATGTGTTAAATCATATAAATCATTTATCTTATACATAAAAACACCCCTCCTACTTATCTTCTTCATAAAACAATTGTAATACAAGCTGTTTTAATTTACTATAAAAATCATACATTTTTTGTACATTTAATTGTCAATTAAACAAAAAAAGATTTTATCAATATTTTCCATTAATTCATAAAATCTTTTTTCTTTAAACTGTATCTAATTGCAAATAAATTTATCTTGCTTTTTATTCAAACTAATAAACCCTAAATATATTTTCTTTCTTAAAAGAAATAGTATTATCATTAAAGTAATAAATATCACTAAAATAACATTATCAATAAAGATACCTTCTTTTTGAATTATTATTGCATTATCAACATTATTATTAAATAACACAACATATCGATCACCTAAATATCTTTCTGTCGCAATCATATTGCTTGCGCTATATTCATACTGATCATATCCACCAACTTCTTTATCAAAATGAATAACATAATGCATATAACTAAACTTACTTGAAGAACCACTATCTGAACCATTAGAAACCCATGTTTTTCCATAAAATTCTGCAACAGTTACTGTTCCTTCAGATTTATATTTATAAGTATTTATTTGAATATCTTGGACAAGTGCTTTAATAGACAAACCAAACAGAAGAATAAAAATAACAATAAATGTTATTTCACCTATCACCAAACCCCAAAATTTCCAAGTATATTTTGTTGTTACTTCTGTAGTTTTCTTTTTCAAAATTATCCTCCATTTTTAGTTAAATAATGTTACTAATTGAATACATTCATCACTTTTAACGATACAAAAGTATCGATTTTATTTAGCACTTAAAAGGCAAATTGACTCAACATGTCTTGTATGTGGAAACATATCATAAAGATACATTGTATGAGTATGATAACCAATCTTTTTAAAGTATTGTATATCTCTAATTTGTGTCGTTGGATCACATGAAATATAAACAACTTGTTTAGGATTTAATATTTTAACCGAATCCATGAATTGTTTGGTTGAACCACTTCTTGGGGGATCCATAATGACAACATCTACTTTATGCTTTTCTTTCGCAAGTTTTTTCATAAATTCAGTCGCATCATCACACACAAATTGAATATTAGAAAGTTGATTCATACGTGCATTGTTTTTTGCATCTTTGATTGCATCCTTATTACTTTCCACTCCAATAACTTGTTTTACTTTTTGTGATAGAATCATTCCTATTGTTCCAATACCACAATAAGCATCAATTGCTGTTTCATTTCCTTTAATATTCAATAAGGATAAAGCTTTGGTATAAAGATTCACACATTGGTCATGATTGATTTGATAAAAAGATTGTGGAGAAATCTTAAATTTCAAACCACACAATTCATCAACAATAAATCCTTTACCATAAAGAACCTTATCTTCATTACCTAAAACAATTGGTGTTTTACGTGTATTGACATTTAAGACAATTGTTTTAATGCTTGGAAACCTCTTAACTAATTGGCTACAAAATTGTTTAGATCCACGCCACATATTTTCATTACATACTAAAACAACCATTGTTTGATTCGTTTTAACACCTCGACGAATTAAAACATGTCTTAATAACCCTTTATGTCTTTTACGATCATAAATAGAAACACGATACTTTCTTAAATAGCTTTGTATATATTGTAAGATTTCATCCATAATATCTTCGTGTAATAAACAGTGTTTATAAGGAATAATATCTTGGCTATGTTCTTCGTAGAGACCGTATTCATATTTTTGATTAAAAGCCACAATCGCTTTATTTCGATAACCATTAACTAATGGTGAAGCTACTGTTAGTTTTACATCTATTTTTAATTTTGTTTTCTTTATTTCTTTTTCTATAAATAATGTCTTTTCTTTTAATTCTTCTTGATATTGATCTTGTGGATAAAAGCATCCTCCACATCTTTTAATTATTGGACATTTCATTTTTTATCACCCTTTACTTGTCAATCATTATAACATAGGTATTATCATTTGATGAAATGATTTATGAGTGTTATAATCTAGCGGAGGTGAAATATATGAGTAAAATAGATATTATTTCTGGCTTTTTAGGTGCTGGAAAAACAACATTAATTAAAAAATTAATTGCTGAAGCATATCAAAATGAAAAAATCGTATTAATAGAAAATGAATTTGGAGAAATTGGAATTGATGGAACATTCTTAAAAGATTCTGGTGTTACAATCAACGAAATGAACTCTGGATGTATTTGTTGTAGTTTAGTAGGAGATTTCGAAACATCATTAAAAGAAGTCTTAGATACGTATCATCCTGATCGTGTTATTATTGAACCTTCTGGTGTTGGAAAATTATCTGATGTTATTAAAGCTGTTTCTACAATCAATAGTGATGAAATGGAATTAGATAATTTTATTACAGTTGTTGATGCTAAAAAATGTCGTATGTATACTAAAAACTTTGGTGAATTCTATAATAACCAAGTTGAACATGCATCATTAATTGTTTTAAGTCGTAGCCAAGACTTAACTGAATTCCAATTAAAAGAATGCTTAGACATCTTAAAAGGATTAAACGATCATTCACCAATCATTACAACTGCTTGGGATAAATTAAATGGTTTAGATATCATTAATGCTTGTGAAGTGAACGTTCAAAAAGAATTATTGCATGAACATGATCATGAATGTTGCGGGCATGACCATCATGAACACGACCATGACCATGAATGTTGTGGACACGACCACCATGAACACGATCACGACCATGAATGTTGTGGACACGATCATCATGAACACAATCATGACCATGAATGTTGTGGACATGATCACCATGAACACGACCATGAACATGAATGTTGCGGGCATGATCATCATCACCATGACCATGATCATGAATGTGGTTGTGGACATCATCACCATCATGCAGATGAAGTTTTCAATAGTATCGGATTTGATACTGTTAAAAAATATAACGAAGTTGAATTAAGTGATATCTTAAATAAATTATGTAATGATGATAATGTTTTAAGAGCTAAAGGTTTTGTAGATAGCGGAAATGAAGATTGGTGGTATTTTGATTTAGTACCAGGTGAATTTGAAATTCGTTTAGGTAAACCTATTTATACAGGCCAAGTTTGTGTAATTGGTAAAGACTTAGATGAAAATACAATTAAGGAGTTATTTTTAGGATAAGCGTATGAATAAAACAAGAGTTTATTTGTTTACTGGATTTTTAGAAAGTGGAAAATCTTCATTTATCCAAGATACTCTTCTTGAACAAGGTTTTGGTGAAGATGAAAAAACTTTGATCATTGCCTGCGAAGAAGGTGAAGTCGCTTTTGATATTCCAGCTTTAGAAAAAGAAAATGCTTCTGTTGAATTTATTGAAAACGAAGAAGATTTAAATTATGAAACTCTTCTTCATTTACATCAAAAATACCAACCAACACAAGTTATGATTGAATATAACGGAATGTGGGATAATACAAAATTCGTGGATGAAATTTGTATTGATCAATGGCAAGTTGTTCAAATCCTTACAACGATTTCTGCTGAAACATTTGATCTTTATTACAACAATATGCGTGGACAATTCGTTTATCATGTTACTGGTAGTGATTTAGTTATTGTTAATCGTTGTGATGAAAATACAAAGAAATATCCTATTAGAGGAAGTATTAAATCTTTAAATCCAATGTGTCAAATTGTTTATGAAAATAAAAATAGACAAATTGAAGATTTAACTGTTAATGATTTACCATATAACTTAAATGATGATTATATTGAAGTAAATGATATGGATTATGGTATTTTCTGTATGCATATTATGGAAAATCCTCAAATCTATGAAAATAAAACAATTAAGATCAAAGGTAAAGTGATTGGCCGTGATAAATTAATTGAAAATGGTTTTGTTTTAGGTAGACAAGCCATGGTATGTTGTAGTGATGATATGCAACTTTTAGGTTTAGTATGTATTAGTAAATACGCTAAAGATTTAATTAAAGATGAATGGTTAGTGGTTGATGGAACCATTAGTTTAGAATATGATGAATCTATTCAAAGTAATATTCCTATTTTACATGTTGATCATTTAGAAGGTGCTAAACCTTTAGAAAATGAATATGTTACATTTGATTAAGAGCATTTAGCTCTTTTTCTATTTTATTTATAAATACTTTCATGTATAATGAATAGGCAAAAAGAGGTGGAAAAATGAAAGATTTTTGGTATGAATTAAAACATGTTTGTAAACAAAGTGGTGCTCGATATGGGATTTTACATACTCCTCATGGAGATGTGGAAACACCTATGTTTATGCCTGTAGGTACACTAGCTACAGTAAAAGGAATTGCCCCTGAAATGTTAAAAGAAATGGGATCACAAGTAATCCTTTCTAATACATATCACTTATGGTTAAGACCTGGGGAAGATATTGTTGCTAAAGCAGGTGGTCTTCATAAGTTTATGAACTATGACGGTCCTATGCTTACAGATAGCGGAGGATTCCAAGTTTTTTCTTTGGGAAAAACAAGAAAGATCAAAGAAGAAGGCGTTTATTTTAAAAGTATTATTGATGGTAAGTCTTTATTCTTATCTCCAGAAAAAGCTATCGATATTCAAAACAAATTAGGAGCAGATATGATTATGTCTTTAGATGAATGTGCTCCTTATCCAGCAACTTATGATTATATGAAACATAGTGTTGAAAGAACAATTCGTTGGGCTAAAAGAGGTAAAGAAGCGCATCATAATGAAAAACAAGCGTTATTTGGAATTGTTCAAGGTGGAGAATATCCTGATTTAAGAGAAAAATGTGCCAAAGCACTTGTAGAAATGGATTTCCCTGGTTATTCAATTGGTGGAACGAGCGTTGGTGAACCAAAAGATGTAATGTATAAAATGGTCGAAGATGCGGTTCAATGGTTACCTGAAGATAAACCACGTTATTTAATGGGAGTTGGTAATCCAATTGATTTAATTGAAGCTGCGATTCGTGGTATTGATATGTATGATTGTGTTTTACCCACACGTGTTGCTAGACATGGTGCTTTAATGACACATCATGGACGTATGAATATTAATAATGAAAAGTTTAAAGAAGATTTTACTCCTATTGATCCTGAATGTGATTGTTATACTTGTAGAAATTATACAAGAGCTTATTTAAGACATCTTCATAAATCAGATGAATTATTTGGAAAAACATTGTTATCGATTCACAATGTAAGATTCTTATTACAACTTTCAGAAGATATTCGTAAAGCAATTCAAGAAGATCGTTTATTAGATTTTAAAGAAGAATTTTTAGATAAATATGGTAGAGATGTTTATAAGAGGGCTTTTTAAATGAAACTAAGTGAATTTGATTTTGAACTACCTGAAGAACTCATTGCTCAACATCCTGTTGAAAAAAGAGATACTTCTAGATTAATGGTAGTAAATAGAGAAAACGGAAATATTGAACACAGACATTTTTATGATATTCTTGATTATTTAAAACCAGGTGATGTTTTAGTAAGAAATAATACAAAAGTTATTCCTGCTCGTTTATTTGGAATTAAAGAAGAAACAAATGGACATGTTGAAGTTCTTTTATTAAAAGAATTAAAGAAAGATACTTGGGAATGTTTATGCGGTAATGCACGTATTGTAAAAATGAATACAGTCATTACTTTTGGTGAAGGCTTGTTAAAAGCAAAATGTATTGAAATCAAAGATGAAGGTATTCGTGTTTTTGAAATGATATACGATGGTATCTTCTACGAAATCTTAGATCAGTTAGGAACAATGCCTTTACCTCCTTATATTAAAGAAAAACTTGAAGATAAAAATAGATATCAAACAGTTTACGCTAAAATTGAAGGAAGTGCAGCAGCTCCTACAGCTGGCTTACATTTTACTGAAGAAATCAATCAAAAAATAAAAGATAAGGGTATTGAAATTCTTGATGTATGTTTACATGTTGGCCTTGGAACATTTAGACCTGTTAAAGAAGAAAATGTTTTAGATCATCACATGCATAGTGAATTCTATATAATCAGTGAAGAAGTCGCTGATAAACTAAATAAAGCTAAAGCTAATGGTCAAAGAATTATTGCGGTAGGAACTACATCAACACGTACTCTAGAAGCTAATATGAAAAAATATGGTAAATTTAAAGCAACAAGTGAAAATACAGATATCTTTATTTACCCTGGATATAAATTTGAAGCTATTGATTGTTTAATCACAAACTTCCATTTACCTAAATCAACATTATTGATGTTGATTAGTGCCTTTGCTTCAAAAGAACTTATTTTCAAAGCTTACAAAGAAGCTGTCAAAGAAAAATATCGTTTCTTTAGCTTTGGTGATAGCATGATGATTTTATAATGAAAATCAATTACGACTTAAAATTCAAAGAAGAATTAGAAAAAATAAAAGGTACAAAACCCACCCTACTTCTTCATGTTTGTTGTGGGCCATGTAGCGGAAATGTTTTAAAAGAAATATCTGAATTTTTCGATATAACTATTTATTACTCTAATTCAAACATTTATCCAGATACCGAGTATTTTCGACGATTTCATGAATTAGAAAATTTTATTCAACGCTTTAATCAAGATTTCAATCAAAATATTCAAGTTATTGAAAAAGAATATCAACCAAAAGAATATCTAAAAGATATTTCTCAATATAAAGATGAACCTGAAGGTGGAAAACGTTGTTATCTTTGTTATTCAAAGAGAATGAAAGATGCTTATGATTATGCATCTTTACATCACTTTGATTATTGGACAACTGTTTTAAGTGTTTCTCCACACAAAAATAGCCAATGGATCAATGAAATTGGCGCAAGCTTTAATCAAGAAAAAACACAATTTCTTTTCAGTGATTTTAAAAAGAACAATGGGTATTTAAAATCCGTTAAGTTCGCCGCATTATATAATCTTTATCGACAAAATTATTGTGGTTGTATCTATTCTTATCAAGATATGTTAGAAAGAGAAAAAAACAAGGAGTTATAAAAATAATTCCTTGTTTTTTATATTTTCGTTTCCTTTTTATTATAAAATATATTCTTTTAAACAATTTGTATAACGTAGATATCCTTCATGATTGATATGAAGTCCATCTTCATAGTAATCTTCAACAGGTTCACCTTTTTTATTACATAATATTGGATAAGCATTAATAAAAGTTACATATTCATAAGGAATTGTCTTCTTAAATTCCTTATAAATCATTTTTAATAAATCATTACTTCTCAATACACCAGGTGTATGTTTATAATCATGCATTGGTAAACATGGTAATGGTGAGACCACATAAATTTCACATTCAGGTAAATTATAATGTACAGTTTCTACAAGTTCTTTGACATTAATAGCAATATCTTTAGGTGATTGCATAACTGTTTTTCCTAAATCATTCGTACCAATCATATAAACAAGTTGTTTAGGTTTAAATTTTAAAACTCCTTCATCAATAAAATAAAGCAGCATTGTGGAAGTAATTCCACCAATACCACAATTATATTTATTATCTATTTCAGGAAAATATTTTTCTATATCCATAAATTGGGTGATAGAATCTCCAAAAAAGACAGTACCTCCTTCCTTTGCATTTTTATTTTGATCAATAATTTCTTTCATACGATCAATTGTCATTTCTCTTATTTGATAGTAATTTGTAAGAAATGTCATATTTTCTCTCATAATGTCGACCTCTTTTCTATATAATATTATTATATTTTTATTGTTTTATTTTTTCAATATTGAAAAAATATTGAATATACTTGAAAAAAGTGATATTTTATTATCATTAATATGAGGGGAGAATTATTATGGTGAAAATCGTCAAATTCGGTGGTTCATCTCTTGCAGATGCCCATCAATTTAAAAAAGTCGGTGACATTATCAAAAGTGATCCAGATCGTCGTTTTGTTGTACCTTCAGCGCCTGGTAAACGTTTTAAAGATGATATCAAAGTTACTGATTTATTATACAAAGCATATAACGCAGAAAGTGAACAAGAGTTTGAATGTACTTTTGATACAATCAAAGATCGTTATCAAAGTATTATCGATGAACTTAATTTAACAGTTGATCTTACTGAAGAATTTGAAGTTATTAAGAAAAACTTCCAAGATCAAATCAGTGAAGAATATGCAGCAAGTCGTGGGGAATATTTAAATGGTATCTTACTTGCAAATTATTTAGGATTTGAATTTGTTGATCCTGCAACATGTATCTTTATCGATGAACATGGAAATTATGATGATAAAAAAACAGATCCTGTTTTATCTAAAAAATTAAGTGAAGTAGAAAATTGTGTTATTCCTGGATTCTATGGTTCATGTAGTGAAGATCCCACAAAAATTAGAACTTTCTCTCGTGGAGGAAGTGATGTAACTGGTTCTATCGTTGCTAAATGTGGACAAGTTAAACTTTATGAAAACTGGACAGATGTTTCAGGATTCTTAGTTGCTGATCCACGTATTGTTAAAAATCCAGAAGTGATTGGAACAATCACTTATAAAGAATTACGTGAACTTTCTTACATGGGAGCAAGTGTTTTACATGAAAATGCTGTTTTCCCTATTCGTTCTCAAGGAATTCCTATTGTAATCAAAAATACTAATAAACCTGAAGATGCTGGAACTTTAATCGTTGAAAGTACTGTGCATAAACCAAATCATATTATTACTGGTATTTCTGGTAAACAAGGGTTTGCGACAATCATGATTGAAAAAGATATGATGAATGATGAAATTGGTTTTGGTAGAAAAGTTTTACAAGTTATTGAAGAAGCTGGTCTATCTTATGAACATACACCTTCTGGTATTGATACAATGAACGTAATTGTTGAATTAAATTCATTCATTGAACATGAACAAGAAATTTTAGCTAACTTACATCGTGCCGTTGAACCTGATTCAATTGAACTTGAATCTGACCTTGCTTTAATTGCTATCGTTGGTCGTGGTATGAAAGATGGTCGTGGAGTTGCAGCAAAAGTATTTACAGCCTTAGCTAATAAAAAAATCAATGTTAAAATGATTGATCAAGGTTCTTCAGAATTAAATATCATTGTTGGTGTTAAAAACATTCACTTTAATGACGCAATTCGTGCTATCTATAATACATTTATTGAACAAGAATAAAGACTTTAGTCTTTTTTCTTTTTATTTAATTCATATAATTTCTCTAGGAATTATCTAAAAAAGATGTTATAATAAACAAGAGGTGGTCATATGAAAATATCAACAAGAGGGCGTTATGCTCTAAGATTAATGATTGATTTAGCCCAAAATAAAGAACAAGGAAATATATCTCTTAAAGATGTTGCTAAAAGACAAGAAATTTCTATCAAATATCTTGAACAAATAGCTACTCCTTTAATTCGTGCAGGACTTATTAAAAGCGTTAGAGGTGCCCAAGGTGGATATTCTCTTACAAGAGATATGAATAAATATACAGCAAAAGATATTTTAGTTGCTGTTGAAGGTCCAATCGCTTGTGTTGCCTGTTTAGAAACTGAACCTAATCAATGTCCTCGTTATAGTGAATGTTTAACTCTTCCTTTTTATAAAGGACTAAATAAAGTTATTACTGATTATTTAGAATCCTATACTTTAGAAGATCTTGCTGATTTACATGGATATCAAATTGAATATATTATCTAATAAACATATCATTGATATGTTTTTTATTTAAAAATCGTGTATTTCTACACGATCAATCATCATAATGTTCTAAAAACAGATGTTTCCCTTCATCATCTTTATAAGCAACAATTGTTTTTAAATTGACATTTTCTACACTTTTAAAAATATTTCCTTCAACAAAAGGATTTACTTTCTTTAAATCCTTAATTAATTGTTTAATTTCTAAACGTTTAGAAGCATTTTCTTCATCATGAGCATCTTGATTTTCTTCAGTAAATTTACATGCACATTGTAAAAATGTTAATTCATGTTCATCTCTCCATGCCTTAATATCATCTTCACGAATAAGATACATCGGTCTAATAAGTTCCATTCCTTCAAAATTCAAACTATGAAGTTTAGGCATCATTGTTTGAATTTGTGCTCCATAAAGCATACCCATTAAAATAGTTTCAATAACATCATCATAGTGATGTCCCAAAGCAATCTTATTACATCCTAATTCCTTTGCCTTAGCATATAAATGTCCTCTTCTCATTCTCGCACATAAATAACAAGGAGATTTTTCTATATTAAAAACAGAATCAAATATTTGTGAATAAAATATTTGAATTGGAATATTTAATTTTTTCGAATTATCAATGATCATTTGTCTATTTACTTTATTGTACCCAGGATCCATTACCATAAAAACAAGTTCAAATTCAAATTTATTATGTCTTTTTAATTCTTGAAAGAGCTTAGCCATCAACATAGAATCTTTTCCACCAGAAATACATACAGCAATTTTATCTCCAGGTTTTACTAATTCATATTGATTAATAGCCTTGCAAAAAGGTCTCCATAATTTTTTCTTATATTTTTTTTGAATACTCTTCTCTACTTCTTTTAAATACTCCAAATTATCCATCTTTTATCCTCACTTTCTCTATTTATAAAAACAAAATTCATATCTAAAGTCAAATATTTTCGAATAATTCACATAAAAAGTTCAAATTCAATTCATATTGATATATAAAATGATAGCGAGGTGATAATTATGGCTGAAAGATTTAAATTCAACGATGAAGAAGAAAATATAGATGAAAACGATAATCAACAAGATGATTTAGAAAAAGAATACTATGATAATACTGATTATTCCTATACAAAAAGTAAAAATAAAAAAAGACCTAAAACAAAAAAGGTAACAAGAAAGAAGACAAAAACGAAAGTGAAAAAGAAAAAAAATGGACGTTCTAAAATTTCTACTTTTCTTATCACGTTACTTATTTTACTTTTAATTGTTGGTGCAGGAGTTGGTGGCTATTTTGCATATGAACATTATCAAGATCAACAAAAACAAATTAATCAATTAGAAAAACAAGTAGATCAACAAAATAAAACAAAAACAGACAAGTCAACATCTACAAAAAAGGAATCCCAACAAGAAAAATCTTCTTCATCTAAAAATGAAGAAAGTACATCAAGTGATAATACAACAAACAGCGATGAAAGTGATTCATCACAAAATACAACCGATGATTCTTCATCAAATGAAAATACAAATTCAGATTCAACAACTGAAACAGAATAAAAAACTTGGCATTTGCCAAGTTTTTAAATTTGATCTAAAGCTTCTTTTAAATCAAATAAGATATCATCAATATGTTCTGTACCAATTGATAAACGAATTGTATTAGGTTGAATTCCAACATCAGCTAATTCTTCTTCTGTTAATTGTGAATGTGTAGTTGTTGCTGGATGAATAACTAATGATTTAACATCAGCGACATTAGCAAGTAATGAGAATACTTGTAAATTATCAATAAATTTATGAGCTTCTTCTACGCCACCTTTAATATTAAAAGTAAAGATTGATCCTCCACCATTTGGGAAATATTTTTCATATAAAGCATGATCTGGATGATCTGGTAATGAAGGATGATTTACTTTTTCTACTGCTGGATGTTGTTGTAAGAACTCAACAACTTTTTTAGTATTTTCATTATGACGATCAATTCTTAAAGATAATGTTTCTGTACCTTGTAATAATAAGAATGCATTGAATGGAGAAATTGTAGCTCCTGTATCTCTTAATAAGATTGCTCTAATATAAGTAACGAAAGCAGCTGGTCCTGCAGCTTCAGTAAATTTCACTCCATGATAACTTGGGTTAGGTTCACTGATCCATGGATAACGTCCACTCTTAGCCCAATCATAAGTACCACCATCAACAATGACACCACCTAAACTTGTACCATGACCACCAATAAATTTAGTAGCACTATGAACAACGATATCAGCACCATGTTCAATTGGTCTAAATAGATATGGTGTACCAAATGTATTATCAACAACAACTGGTAATCCATGTTTTTTAGCGATTGCACTAATTGCATCGATATCCGGAATATCACTATTAGGATTTCCTAAAGTTTCTAAATAAATTGCTTTTGTGTTTTCTTGAATTGCATCTTCAACTTCTTGTAAATTATGAGCATCTACGAAAGTAGTTGTAATTCCATATTGAGTAAATGTATGTGCTAATAAGTTAGAAGTTCCCCCATAAATTGTTTTTTGAGCAACGATATGTTCACCTTGTCCTGCTAAAGCTTGAATAGTATAAGCGATTGCAGCTGCTCCAGAAGCAACAGCTAAACCTGCTACCCCACCTTCTAAAGCGGCAATACGATCTTCAAATACACCTTGTGTAGAGTTTGTTAAACGTCCATAGATGTTCCCCGCATCTGCTAATTCAAAACGTGCTGCAGCATGTGCACTATTTTTAAATACATAAGATGTTGTTTGATAAATAGGTACTGCTCTTGCATCTGTTGCTGGATCTGGTTGTTCTTGTCCTACATGTAATTGTAATGTTTCAAATTTAAATTTTCTATCTTCTCTTTTAGTTACTGCCATTTTAATTTCCTCTTCTTTCTTTTGTATAAATATTATATATTGTTTTATGAATAAATGAAACTATTTACACATTCGTCCGTTACGGAAATTATGTCTTAATTCTTCAATCATTTAAATTCCCCTATCTAATCTTGAATTAAAGGTGTTGATAAATAACGATCTCCACCATCTGGTAATAAG
>ENA-OPCD01000240-OPCD01000240.1-human-gut-metagenome-genome-assembly--contig:-NODE-240-length-44259-cov-6.054316_pt1 | contig 44259 bp, 32 predicted proteins | sample MGYA00241560_ERZ501471 | MGnify/ENA primary metagenome ERZ501471 (study PRJEB25962, sample SAMEA2042578) | human gut metagenome | biome: human gut; feature: human-associated habitat; material: faeces...
TTGCTATAACTCAGGATTATCCTGCCATTGCCGAATATTTCAATATGAGGGAGGTGTGAAATATGAGCGGAGTTATTGTGTCCGTGAAGGGCAGATATGCGGTTTTGCTTACAAAAAACAGCGATTTTATAAAGGTAAAAAACAAAAATTATTCTGTCGGCGACAAAGTGAAAATACCGCAGTATAAAGGGCAAATCCTTGCAACTGCGGCAAGCTTTATTGTTGTGTGCGGCGGTATAAGTTCATATTTTGTGCCTGCAAAATATATGAGTGTGGATATTAACCCAAGTGTTATGATGACGATTAATATTTACAACAGGGTTATTAATACAAAACCGCTTAATGATGACGCGGAGATATTGCTTTCAAAAACCGATGTAAGCGGTATGAGTGTGTCGGAGAGTATGGACGAACTTATAAAAAAGTCGGAAGAAATCGGATATTTGAATGAGCATAATAAAGATGTTATCGTTGAAGTGGTTGACGGTATAGGCAAAATTAAATTGCCGGATAAAAATTACGGTGATGTAGAGGTTATTATTGAAAATGCCGATAAAGCCGATTTGAAAAATGCAAAAGAAATGGGTGTATCTATTGCAAAAGCAAGAGCTATTGCCGAATATACGAAACAAAACGGCGGCAGTATAGAAGAAAATGTGCATAAACTTGAAAATCAGTCTGTAAAAGAGATTAGAAGAAATCTTGAAAATAAATCGGAAGTCAAAATCGAAAGCAAGACTGAAAATAAAGCAGAAGTTAAACAGGAAAGTATACCTGTTCAAAAATCTGAAAACAAGAATATTTCAAATAGTGTACAAACACTTCAACCGACCGTTCGAGCAAAAAACGAAACTGTACCGACAAAAGAAGTACAAGAAGTAAGCAGAGTTACAAATGTAAGACAATCGAAAAATATCGACACAGTAAGTGAAAAGGTTAATACTTTGATTACAGAAGAAAAGTCGAATGATACGATATTTGATAATTCTGTAACAAAAACATTGCCTGATTCGATTCAAGAAGAAACTAAAATTACAGATAAGCCACAGGTAAAAAATGATACTGTACCCGAATCTGAAGAGCCTACGGTTAGACCGATACATGAAGATAAGTATAAATCGGACAATCAATGTGAAATAGTTGTTCCGTCGGAAACAGTTAAACCTATAAAAACGACAGAGCCGAAACAAGACGAGCCGAAAGAAGAAATAAAACCACAGACAAGTTACGGCGGTCATACAACATCCGGCAGTAGACCTAATAATTCAAATCAAAATCAAGATAAACCGTCGGACAACAATACGGATAAACCTAACGGTGATACGGAAATTAATCCGCCTATACCTGATAATGGCAGTAAACAGCCACCACAGGACAATCCTAATAATCAACCGCCACAACCACAAAATCATGATAAACCGAATGATATATATAAAGACAATACACCGCCACAACCGCCAAGACCGAATTTTGACGGCGGTAATGAACCACCGAATAAACCTTACGAAAATCCACAGCCACCGCCAGACAACGGTAATCTGTCACATGAGCCGAACGGCGGAAATAATCAGTCACCTGATTTTAATGAACCGACAGGTCCGAATAAATCAAATGATTTTGGAGGAAGTAAGAACGATATTCCACCGGAACAGAATGCCGGAAATGTTTTTTTACCGCCACCGAGTGAGCCACATGGAAACGGTGAAGATTCAATGCCACATTTTGACGGAGAATAATTTGAAATGCAGAAACAAAAAGTTTCTGCATTTTTTTATAAAAAATTTTCATATTACCCCAAAAATTTCGATATAAAATGCGAATTATATATCAAAACGAAGTTTAGGAGGGATTTTTATGAACAAAGTGCATCGCAAAATTACGGCTTTGCTGACTGCAAGCCTTATGACAGTTATGTCAATGGGTGTTGTGTCGGCGCAAACAGATAATAATGCACAAATTAAAAGCATAGATGCCGAAAACGGAACTGTAACGGTAGATGTTACAAAAAGCGGTAGCTATAAAATATATGCGGCGGTATATAAAGATAAATTATTACAAGGACTTTATACAGTTGACAGTATCACAAGCAGCGGAGTATTTAACTTCGGTAAAGAGATTGAATTTGACGAAGATACCGAAACGTTGAAGTGCTTCATATGGGACGGAAGTATGAAACCTGTAGGTGAGATATATAAAGGCGGCGTTTCAGAACCGACAGAAAATCCGAGCACGACAAAGACACCAAGTGCGACAAAGGCACCAAGTGTAACAAAAATACCTGCTGTAACGGATGAGCCAACCACAACAAAAACGCCTGCTGTAACAGATGAACCGACAACAACAGATACACCAACAACGGACAATCCGACAACATACGGAGCTGTTATAACATTAAGTGATGACGGAATAGCCGTTGACGGAACAGGTGCAACAGCGGAAGGCTCTGTCGTAACCATTTCACAAGCCGGTGAATATACAGTGACAGGTAGCTTGTCAGACGGTCAGATAGCAGTGGCACTTCCTACAAAATCGGATGAAGTCACTATAAATCTTGAAGGTGTAGACGTAACGTCAACCACAGGTGCACCGTTTGCGGCTACAAAAGGTAAAGTTGACCTTTCTGCAAAAAAAGGAACGACAAATTCATTCACATCAACCGCAACATACAATGAAGAAACAGTCAATGCGTGTGTATACAGTAAAAATGATTTGACGATAAAAGGTAAAGGCACACTTAAGGTAAGCTCAACATATAACAACGCAATCGGCTGTAAATCTGACGTTACAATAAAGAATTTGACGTTGAACGTAACCGAGGCGGCGAACAACGGTATAAAGGGTAATGATTCGGTAACTGTCGAGAGCGGTAATGTAACTGTAAATTCAAACGGTGACGCGATAAAATCAGACGAAGATCCTGCATATGACGGCGACGTGTTAGAGGGTGGAACTGTTAAAATTGCAGACGGTACAGTTACATTGACAACTGGAACGACCACAAAGGACGGCACAATATCAACAAGTGACGGTATCAAAGCATCAATGCTATGTGATATATCGGGCGGTACAATAAACATCACATCAACTGGCGACGCTATAAAAGCGAACGCGTCAAGCATAGACGAAGACAATCCGACAATCGCAGACGGTGACGGAAGTATCAATATTACAGGCGGTACAATAAATATTTCAGCAGGTGAGGACGGTATAAAGGGCGTAAAGAGCGTCAACGTATCTGACGGAGAAATCACAATCACAAAGGCTGAAGACGGCATACAAGTAAGTGAAGTTGTTTATGATACAGACGGAACAACCGTAAAAGCATATGTAACGGGAAATATAGGAATAAGTGGCGGAACATTTAATATAACAAGCAGTGAAGACGGTATTCAGTGCGGTAAGGGTAACATTACAATTACCGGCGGTGATGTAACGGTTAATTCAACAATGGATTGTATCCAAGCCGAGAATATATTGAATATCTCTGACGGTACATTCGATTTGAAAGCATACGGCGGTGCGCCTGCAACGGTATCTTCAAACAATTCGTCAGTATCAAACAGCTGTAAAGGTGTTAAGGCAGGAAATCTTGTAAATATCAGCGGTGGTACATTTAATATAAACACATATGATGACGGCATACATTCAAATAACACTGTTCGTATATCGGGCGGTGATATAGATATTGCCGCAGGTGATGACGGTGTACACGGCGACAGCTATTTGTATATAACAGATAATGCGGATATAAACATAACAAAGAGTTATGAGGGTATTGAGGCTGCAAAAATATATGTACAAGGCGGTAAAACGTGTATCGTGTCAACCGATGACGGTGCAAATGCGGCAGGTGATGAGCCGACAGAGAATGCAATTACTCTAAGCAGTGATGATATAGCCGAATTCGCAGGACCGGGCGGTTTTAGCGGTGGCGGAAACCAAGGACCTAACTGGGGCGGTGAGGACAGTTCAAGCTATGGTTATCTTGAAGTTTCAGGAGGTCTGCTTTATATTGAGGCCGAGGGTGACGGATTTGACTCAAACGGTGACGGTGTAATCACTGGCGGTATTGTACTTGTAAACGGTCCTGCAAGCGGCGGTAACGGCGTATTTGATGTAGGTGACAATAACAATACTTTGACGATAACTGGCGGTATTGTAATCGGTGCAGGTACATCTGATATGGCTGTTACACCTACTAAAGCGACTAATTCGCAGTATTATGTTGTTGCATCAGGTTCATCATCGTCAGGCGGCGGTGGCGGATTTGGCGGACCTGGCAGTAGTTCATTAAGTTCGGGATTTTCAACACAAGCGGCAGGCAAGGCATTTCAGCTTACAGATTCAAGCGGTAATGAGATAGTAACTTATGTACCGTCAAAGCAATATTCTTGGGTACTTGTGTCAACACCTGAAATGTCAAGCGGCACATATACTCTAAACTATGGCGGTTCGGTAACAGGCGGAACGTTCACAAACGGAAACTACGGCTTGGTTACAGACGGAGCATATTCGGGTTCAAGCACAATTTCATTGTCAGCTAAACAATAATACATTGACGAAAAAAAGCAGTTCATATAATATGGACTGCTTTTTTGTATGTAAATGTATTATTTTGGTTTACAATTTATGCAACATATGTTATTATAATAGTAAGAAGTGCTACTGCAATGATAAAATGAGGTGAAGTGTATGAAAAAAATAATTAAGGTAATATCTCTATTTTTAATAATAGTTGTTTTCGGTGAAGTGTCATATGCCTCGGAATATTTAAACAACGTTGAATTTACCCAAAAACGTATGGACGAAAATATAACATGGAGTGGTAGAGAATGGATTACGGACAAATATCCTCCCCGCATCTCTAAAAATGCTATTGAGTTTACTGATATAGAAGAAAATAAAGCAGTTAAGAATAGGTTGCAAAATAGTCGTTATATTTATGTATGGACGGGAAACGATTATTTAGTATATCGTAGTGACCATGACTACAAAGGATATGATAAGCAAAAGTATTTGTATAGACTTTCAGCTGATTTTCAGCAAATATTAAATACATATGAAATTCCAAATTGGATAAATTATATGGAATTTGTGGATGATAAAATTTTTATAGCAACAGAAAATGTGTTCCCAAGTGTAAGTGATGGGCGTGTTTTAGGTATAAATAGTAGCGAGTTCGAAATATATTATAGCTATGATTGTGATGAATGGACAAAGGTTGATTATGAGGACAACTATTATATTGATATGCACAAGATAAATAATAAACTGCTTATAGATAATTATTTGTATTCTGATGGAAATTTTGATAAGGTAGTATATGAAAACCATTATTCAAGACCAACGTATAAGGTTGGAGAATTTCTTTGTGAAGAAGATAAAAAGAATGAAAAGAAGACAGAAGATAATACAGTATTAGCATTTTCAAATGATGGTGTATATTGGGTGTATATGGTTATAGATAAAAAAATGGAAGGTATTCAGGATATGTTTGTAGTAGGAGATGAGATAGTAATAGAAGACTATCGTGACTATTATGTTGGTGATAAGGAAGAAGTATTTTCACAGCTGCGTGAAAAATTGCCTAATAATCCTGTTTATGTGAAGTTTAACGATGATATTCTCGGCTTTGATGAACCGCCGATTATCGAAGATGGCAGCACGCTTGTACCTATGAGATTTTTGTTCGAGCAAATGGGAGCAGATGTTGAATGGGATAGCGAAACTCAAACAGCAACAGCAACGCTTGATAATAAGGCAGTAACATTTTCAATAGATAACGTCAACGCGAGAATAAATAATAAACCCGCTAAAATGGATGTGCCAGCAAGACTTATAAACGGAAAAACAATGGTACCTTTGCGTTTCCTTTCAGAAAATATGGGATATGACGTAGATTGGTATGACGATAATAGAACGGCGATTGTAAACTCATAATTGCCAACGACAAGAAAATGTGATAAAATTAATGTATCATTACACAAAGAGGTAAAAGGATATGAAAAGAACAGCATTTTCTTCGCATAATGAGTTATATGTTCAATATTTGAAAAGTGAAAACAAGCACAATATGTCTGTTCAGCATTATCATGATACTTACGAAATATATTTGCAGTTATCGGGCAAAAGGTACTCGACTGAACTTTAAAGCTGGAAAAGCTTATTTAAAAGCACAATTTGATAATATTAAAATTTATACAGAATAACATAAAAATCTCCGATGAATAAACATCGGAGATTTTTTTATACCAAGGTTATAAGATTATCATTGTTAAGTAAATCGTCACATTCAAATATACTTAAACCGTGGGTCAAAGCATAAATTATAATTCCGTCACGGCGGTCGCGTGAATCAAGAATAGCAAATTTTGCAATACGCAAAAGCAACTGTGTTTCTTCAAAAGTCAAGTGCATACCAAATGAAATCGCAACGAGTGTATCGCGTTTTGCATTTCTTTCACCGTTGAAAATTTTATAAACATATTCACCGATACCTGAATTTTTAGCGACTTGTGCAACGGTTATATTTTTTTCGTTCATCAATTCATTTAAATAGTCAATAAGTGATTGTGATAAAAAATCTTGTTCATGCAAATCAAGAAAAGCCTTTATATCATCGGCATTTTTCAAGCCGTCGAGTAATTCTTGAGTTATGGTTTTCATTGACAATCCTCCCAACATTGTATTATACTATACAGTATAGTATAAATCGACATTATTTGCAAGAGGGGAGCAGACGAATTTGGAAGATTTTGTTTTAGAAAAAGTATTAAAGAATGATGACAGGCAGAAAATCGAAGTGATTTACAATCCGAAAACAAATCAACGATTTATAAAGCGTTCTGTAAATGATGATATTAGATATATCTATAAAATGCTTCAAAAAATCAATAACAATCATATTCCGAAGATATATGATGTGGAATTGACGGATAAAACCGTTGTGATTGAGGAGTTTGTTCAAGGTATAACATTAAATGAATTTATGGAAAATCACTTTGAATTTGCAAAAGGTCAAATAAATTCGATAGCCAAACAGCTTGTATCTGCAATGGAGGCTTTGCACAAGTGCAGTATTATACACAGAGATATAAAGCCCGACAACATAATTATGAACTCCGAAGGACATATTTGGCTGATAGATTATGATATTGCAAGAATTGTAAACAACGAAGTCAGAAAAGATACAACAGTTTTGGGAACGGTCGGATATGCACCTGTTGAGCAATTCGGTATGATGCCTACCGATTATAAAACCGATATATACGCATTCGGTGCAACAATAGAACAGCTTATGAAATATTCAGATGAGAAAGGCAGACTTTTAGGGATTGCTCAAAAATGCAAACGTCTTGATCCAATGCAAAGATACCAAAGCATCAAACAGCTTAAACGAGCTATGTCAATGCAATTTATTAACGGTGTGACAATCGGTTTAACCGTTTTAATTTTGTGCATAGCGGTTGTGTGCTGTATGTGTGTGATGAATTTAAAGACACATATCGAAAACAAATATGACGATTATATCGGAACGTGGCATAATGACAGCAATGTTTCGCTTGAGGTTTTGAGTGTGGACAATAACATAATGACGTTTAATTTAAAGCAACAGCAGAATAACGGCGGTATATACAGTATAAATAATGTTACGGCTGAGATAAATAATAATACGGTTGATTTTCATACAGACAACACTGACGGAACGCTAAAATTAAACGGTAATGAAATAACCGTCAAAACGACGTCCGACACGAAATCGTCAAGTTCGATAAATGCGGATGAGATTTTGGAAAAAGACATTCAGATTAATGTAAACGGAAACAGAGTGATACTTGAAAATAATCCTGTGCTTATGATTGACGATGAAATATATGTTCCGTATGATACATTCCCGCGTGAGATAAAACTTGACGCATATTATGACAGCGGAACTTGGGCAGGTGACAGCGAAAAGCGAATTACAATAATGAATGACAAGACAATAATATTCTTTTCGTCATTTGATGATATGGATTGGAATTTGTATGTGACGCATGATGAAAATATAAAAACATCGTATCCGTACGAGTATGAGCAAATAACAATATCTTCTTGTCAGCCTGCCGAGATAAACGACACAATATATATTCCTTTGAAAATATTTGCCGAGCAATTCGGTGCGGAAGTTGAATATGATAAGGCAAAAAGAACTGTGAACGTTAAGGCAGATACAAGCGGAGAGTGTAAATCAATTAATGACATCTTGTCAATACAGGCTTTCACAAGCGAGCAGGCATACGATATGGCAAAGACGAAGTATGATAATTTGTTGAGTACGGACGGAATGCCGCATTATAATCATAAAGGCAAATATTATATGTTTTTGACAGGAGCGTCCTCAACGGTTGATGTGTATTACAACGGAATGTTGGAAATAAATTAAAATTGGACAAAAAGTACAAGACTTTCTATATGGGTACCGATATAATTAAAACGGTAGATATAGAAAGTCTTTTTTGTTACATTTCATCAATATGTTCCGCAAGAATTTTAACGGTTTTGCGAAAAGAGTTGTAGGCTGACGGATTTAAAGAACGAGCAACCGAATCCATTTGTTCAAGAAAATTGTCTGATTTGTTTGCCGAGTCTATTAAAAGATAATCTATACTGACATTTAAAACCGTTGCGATACAAAATAATGTATCTAAAGAAAGCTTTCTTGTACCACGTTCGATATGCCCGAGAAAACCTGTGGAAATGTCGCATATTTCTGCCAATTTTTCTTGGGTGTATCCGCGTTCTTTGCGAGTAGATTTAATTTTTTCGCCGAGATTGACGTAATTGATATTGTTCACTGAATCGCCTCCTTGATATTATTTTAATATAATTTGTTGTTCATTGACACAATATACAAGACGTAAACCTTGACAAATAGACACAATATGATATAATACTTATAGAAATATTAAAATTAGGGGGTATAACGATGAGCAAATTTTGCATAAAATGCGGAAAAGAATTAAGTGATGGTATTAAATTCTGTACGAATTGCGGAACTAAAATTGAAACGCAGGAGAATTACGAAGTAAAACCTGAACCTCAAGAAAATCAACAGCAAAATTTTAATTACACACCAAACGGGAAACTAAAAAAGATTTTTGGGTGCGACATTAAAAATAATGCCGATTATGTCAAAGCGGAAAAAAGTCGTAAATTATATATTAATATAATTCTTATATGTGTAGCTGTCACAATTATCTTGCTTCCGTTTTATGATAAAGGATATTGGTTTAAACCGGGTATTGTAAAGACGTTGCTTGACGGTATGTCTGCATTATCGATAGCGTCAAAGGTGGTTGCTTTGCCTGTTTGTATTATAGCATTTATAAAATATAATTCAATCAATAAAGAATTAATTAGATATAATACAATCAATCCGAATTTACCTAAACCGAAAAATAATATAAAAACGGCAGTGATTGTGTTGGCGTTATCAATTGTTGCGTGTCTTATATTGAATCCGATTATGGAGGACGTAGATACATCAGCATATCTTGCTCAAAAGGATTCGACATCGGACAGTGCTCAAAGCAGTAGCCCGGTAGAAAAATGCGGAACGGGTTTGCAATTTAAATATACGGTTAAAGAATATATTGAAAAATATAATAAAAAAACAAATAGCACGATTTCTGTAAATGATGCGGATATAAGCGAGCTCGGTTTAATAAATTCATATTCGTGGAAATTAAAAAATAATAACTTGTTTATATCCGAGGACAGTGAAACCAATAAAATCAAAGAAATAAGATTTTTTGCTTCAACAAAAGATATCGGCAACAATGGCAGGGGATTTTTAGATAATGCGATAAATGCTTTTTCTATAATAGATAACGAAATAGATAAAGATAAAATAAAAGATATGTTTGATGAGGCATTAAGCGAAGATAATTATAAGAATTACTATCATAAAAACGGGATTAATTATGTCGTAGATAAGACGGGAATGTCGATAGAAATTTCAATGTTGGCAGAAACAGAAGATATGGCGATAGAAGATATGGCGATAGATGATACAATAAGTGAGTCAGGAATAAATCAATCATCCAAGAGTAAGTCTTCAAATACAAGTAAATCGACAACAAAAAGTAAATCTACATCAAGTAGCAATGTGGCAACAGATTTTGAAATTATAGGCGGATCATCAAGCGTTGATGTTTCCTCATCTGGAAAAAGTTATTCGATTACTTGTCCTTATTGCGGATATAGTAGCAATTCGTTGAGTACACAAGATATTCAGTCAGAAATAAGCAAACATAAACCCGGAGATGAAAAGAATATTGGGGGTTCTTTTATGTGTGCAAGTCAATTTCAAGGTGGTTGCAGAGAAGTGTCTGATTACTATGTGACTGTGAAGTTTAAATAAAATCATCAGAAATTATGGAATAGGTTATTAAATTCATATTGTTTGTTTATAAAAGGAAAGAACAATGGCTAAATTTTGCGGTAAATGCGGTACGATGTTGGATACCGGAATATGTCCAAAATGTGGAACTGTATATAACGTGTCAGCACCGTTTGTATTATATGAATGCAGAAATAGACATTATGTGATATAATAATACAAAAGATATAAAGAAAGGAAAAATAATATGAAAAAATTATTGCATTTGTTTCTATTAATAGTTATGATGTTTAATATGTTGACGATTGGGGTATATGCTATTGATAATAATGCAAATGATATTGTATTAAATAGGAAAGAGTATGCATTAAGTAAAATTAAATCAGTAAATATGTTTGGAACTGAAAATGCGTGTGATTACAACCGAAGACCGTTTTATACTGTTCATAATAGAAATATATATTATATAGATCAAAATAGTATATTAAAAACAATAGATATAGACACAAAAACGGAAGAAAGTATTTTAGATATTAATAAATGGATTAAAGAAATGTCAGATGAGATAGAAAATAATCCATATAGCTCTGAAGATGATATTTATTTGCAAGGCGGTAAAATTAAGCAATTATTCAATGACACATATAGAAATAGAATGATATTGGAGATTTATTTAGAAAAACCTCGGGAACATCATTTTTATTCTATAAATTTTGATACATTGCAGATTGAAGAAATTAAAAATCTCACAAGGAATTATTTTTCAGAGTGGCTTTCAGTATCAGCACCTGACTGTATATATGGTGAAAATGGAATTTATGATGAAACCGGAATAAAAATATCTGAAAGTATTGTTAAATCAGGTAATGTACATGGAGTATATTCAGAAGATGACGGAAATTTATATGTTGCACATGAAACGGAATATGGATATGAGGTATTTAAAATAGACCAATCAGGTCAATATAAGCGTATATGCGGAAATGGCGGAGATTCTCTGGGTAGAATCGCATTTTATAATAATTTCGTATATTCAATCGACTATGGCGGTGTAAAAAAATATAATTATACAGGTGCCGAAAGAAAAGGAATAGATGCCGAAGATATAGCTATATATGATGGATTGGGAACAATGAAAGGACAACCGATGTTTACCGGTGATGGTGATATGATAATATTCAACGGTACAACATTCAGATTATTAAGCAAAAATAAACAAATAAGTTTTAGTGTTAAGAATAATACTACATCAACAAAATCAGTAGATTTGTATATTGTTATATATGATGAAAATAAAATGGTTTCAAAAGTATTTTTGGAAACAGAGGATATTGGAACAAAAAATGAATTTGAAAAATCAATAAATTATAAAATAACAGATAGTGAAACAGTAAGTATGTTTTGCTGGCAACATGGTACTGTAAAACCTTTGTGCAAAGCATATAAAAGTGAAGAGTAATTTATATTAAAAAGGAGATATAACGATGAGTAAATTTTGTGAGAACTGCGGGAGTGAATTGGTGGAAGGAAATAAGTTTTGTTCTTCGTGCGGAGCCGATGTATCTAATCAATCATCAAGCAATGTCAATAATGTTATCAATTCGTCAGAAAAAGAAAAAGTGAGAAAGTTGATAACACAACTTTCTCAAAAAAATCAGACAAATGCAATTATATGGGGTGCATTGGGTGTGGTACAAATTATAATTGCTATGTGTACAATTACATACTATGGATTTGCAACAGGAATATGGACTTTAGTGGTTGGAATATTGAATGTATATTCGGGATATAAAGATTTTACGTACAGTAAAGATCTTTTGAAGAAGCCTGTTGCTATTATATCCAGATATGAAAGTGCTACGCCGATAGTGGTAGCATTAATATACAATTTGATTTTTGGCGGTATAATCGGTATAGTAGGTAGTTTATATGAGATATCGATACGAAATTTTGTATTAAATAATAAAACAGAATTTGAACAAGCAGAGAAAGTTGCTATGTGACTTTAAAGGAGGTATATGAATTATGCAAACAAATGATTGGTTATCGCAAGGGGAAAGCATTATTTATGAAGGTAAAGCCAATATGCAATATAATGTTAAAGGAATAAATCTACCGCATAATAAAGGCGGGTGTTTGATATTAACCAATAAAAATCTTGTATTTCAAGCACACGCATTTAATTTGGGAAGCAAGTTAGATAAAATACCATTGGAAAATATAGCAAATGTTGACAAAGGGTTTAATCCACTTGTTCCTTCACCTAATATGATAAAAGTTGAAACTCGTTTAGGTGAAAAATATGAATTTGTGGTAGTAGGACGAGATAAAGAAAAATGGCTTGAAATGATACCTAAAGCGGTAAAAGAATGTTCTGTTGACTCAAAGAAAAATGAAGTAATGACTAATTATGATACAGTTCCTAATAACGCTGATAAAATTTATAAATGCTCAAATTGTGGTTATACAGCTCAAAATAATTTTAAATTTTGTCCTAAATGTGGTGAAGCATCGAAACAAGAAAAACATTGCCATAATTGCGGCAGTATTTGTAAAGAGGGTCAGAAATTTTGCACTGAATGTGGAACAAAATTAATTAATGAAGAATAATAAACAAAACTCCGATGTATTTACATCGGAGTTTTATCATGCAAAATTTATGCAACAGCATAGATTTTAACTTCGGAATTGCCATTCCAAAGTGGCTGTAAACCCACAAAAACATCATTTTTTAGCCGGGGGTTCGAAAACATATTCTTGGACAATTTTATGCTGATAATTCAAGGCTATGTCTGTACTTTCAAGGCTTATTTTTTTGTATGTGTTTATTTACTTAAAACAGTACCGTCTGCAAGGGTTATTGTGTGACCGTTGAAGTTTATTGTACCGTTGTTTTCAAGACTTGTTACAGTACAGTCGCCTGTCAAAGTCCAAGTACTGTCGGAGTCGATTGTAACAACTGCATTATTATCAACAGCAGTGCCGTTTTGTGCGTTGTCAATGATGTTTATTGTACCTGTAAAATCAGATGAATCTGTAAGAGTCATATTAAGAGTGGAAACGGTATCTACTGCAATATCGCCGTTAAGCGTTTGATTTGACGCAGTAAATTCAACTTGTGCGCCGTTTGCACCTGCTTTGCCCCAACCTCTTGCAGCGCTGTTACCTGTAACACGCATTAAATAAGCGTCAGCGTCTTTGTTGGTAATATCAACGTTTGACAAATTGATGATTGAGTGAGTATTTGTAATATAGAACATATCTCCGTTATTACCTGTCAGAGAACCGCCTGTCATATCAAATTCAGATGTTCCGACTTCTGCGTCACCTGACATTGATTGATAAATCATAACGTTGTGTACGTTTTCGTCAGAACTGCTGCCTTCCGTAGAACTCATATTGCCCGATACGTCACAATTATTAAGCTTGATTGAGTTTTTACCCTCAATTACAAGTGACTCAGAATTGTTTGCGGTAAGAGTGGCATTTGAAACAGTTACGTCGGCTGTTGAATATACGGCAGGGGAGTTGTAACCGTTTGAAGTATAAGTACCCTTGTCAACAACCACTGTACCGCCGCCTCTGTCCGAACGAATTGCTGCGGCAGAGTTGCCGCTTGTGTTTACAGTTAGGTTTGCAGCATTTGTTGTACCGCCGCCTGTTGTCTGAATACCTCCGGAATTATCGGCAGTTGTTGTAATAGTTGAATCGGATACGTTTACAGTTGTGCCTGTGCCGTAACTGAAGATACCGTTACCGTTTTGTGCAGATGAGTTTACTGTTGCATTCTTAATTGTAACATTAGCACCGTTTGTTGCAAGCAATGCGACATTTTGACCGTAGAAATCGCCGTCCTCTGTATTTGACGAAGAACCTGCCGACTTGTCGACTGTTACAGAATCAAGTGTAACTGTTGCACCGTCAATACGAAGTGCGTTTTCGTCATCACCTGTTGAAGAATATGATGTTGATGAATATGTTCCGCCCTCAGTGATTGTTGTAGCAGATGTGCCTTGTGTTACTGTATCCGAACCGCCAAATCCGCCCGGCATATTACTGCTCGGTGGTTGCATACCACCTTGATTAGCACTCGGATTGACGGAATCAACTGCGTTAATTAAAATTACGGCTGTTTCCGCACGGGTAAGTGACGAAAGCGGTCTTAATGTTTTGCCGTCGCCCTCGATAATTCCTTTACCTACAAGTGCTTTTACTGCATTTTCGGCATATGCTGAAATTTCAGATCTGTCAGTATATGATGATAAATCATCTAAAGCCGATAAATCATTGCCTTTGTATTGCAAATAGTTATATAAAAATACCATCATTTGTTCACGTGTTAAATCGGCATTTGTGTCAAAAGTCCAACCGTTGTTGTCGGATATGATTGATTTTTCTTTAGCCCAATCTACTGCCTCGTCATACCAATTACCGTTTGTCTGTTCGCTGACTGTATTACCGTCTGCTCTGTAAAGCATCATAATAAGCTGAGCACCTGTAACGGAGCTTTCAGGTGAAAATTCTGTATCACTCATACCGGAAATAAGTCCTTTTCCGTATGCTTGTGATACTACATTATAATACCAAGCATCACTTGCAACATCGGTGAACGGAATTGATACATTCATATCACCTTGCGGTTGTTCGCCGTTAGGAATTTGCGGTGGTTGCTCACCGTCGGATTGATCTCCGTCAGGTTTTGCAGGTGGCTGTTCGCCTTGTGACTGCGTCGGTATTTGCGGTGGCTGTTCCGTAGTATCGGCAAAGGCCGCAGGCATTACCGAAGTAAGCAAAGCCACTGTGATTAATAGAGTTGTAATTTTTTTCTTTAACATTTTGAATTCCTCCTTTATTTCGTTTCCATAATTGAAGTATAAGACAGAAACCTTAAAAAAACATTAAAATTCAAAAATAATTATAAATTTTTTTTATAATCTATTTACATTAAAAAAATAAACATATATAATTAAGTAAAGATTTTACAATCAACAAATTATTTGTTTTGGGGAAAATATAATTAACGGAGGGTGATTATTATGAAAAAGTTATACAAATCTGATGTTGACAGAAAGCTCTGCGGTGTTTGCGGAGGAATAGCGGAATATTTGGGGATTGATTCAACGATAGTGAGATTAATTTGGGTTGTGCTTGTAGTTTTCTTCGGAACGGGAATTTTGGCATACATCATTGCCGCACTTGTTATTCCCGATTATCCGAATAAAATAATATAATAATTTTGCGGAGGAAAATATGAATATAACACTTATTCGTTCCAATAAACGAAAAAACAGCACTACATATAATTCGGCTGAATATCTTATATCTAAGCTGGAAAATGTTGATAAAGTTTATGAATTTACTTTGCCGGAGGATATGCCACATATATGTTGCGGATGTTATGCGTGTATAAAAGGCGATGAGGAAAAGTGCGGTGGATATAAATATTTGAAACCTATATTAGACGCATTTGATGATTCAAGTCTTATTATATTCTGTTCGCCTGTTTATGTAGGTCATATTCCCGGTCAAATTAAAAGTTTTCTTGACCATTTTGGATACAGGTGGTTGGTTCATCGTCCCGATTTTAAAATGCTGAAGAAACGAGCCGTTATAATTGCAAGTGCAGGCGGCGGAGGCTTAAAAGCAACGGTTAAAGATATAAAGGACAGTATGGATTATTGGGGAGTCGCAAGAACTTATTCTGTCTATCAAGGTGTTTGGGGATATTTTTGGGACAATATGCCAGATAAATTTAAAAATTCACTTTTGAAAAAACTTGATAAAACAGCAAGAAAAATAAATAAGACTTCCGAAAAGGTCACTATGTCATTAAAAGTTAAAATGTTATATACGATGTTTTCAAAATTGCATTTAAAAAGAAAAATGACAAATGTTGATGATGAATATTGGATTAAAAATTATAAAACGGAGGGGTAAAGGATGAAAATTAAAAAGGTAGTTTCAGGACTATTGGCATTGTCAATAGCTGTTGGCAGTATGTATGTCGTATCGGCTAAAGACCAATATGTAACAAGAGGTCAGGTTGCGGATATGTTATTGGTTGCGGCAGACGATTATAATCCGAATGTAAAGAAAGAGGATATTATACAAGGATATGAGGACGGCGAACTTCACGAAGATTGGAATGTAACAAGAGCAGAGGCACTTGTTATGTTAAAGCGTGCTTTTGGAAAAATGCCTGAACTGAACGAGTACACAAAACGTATAGCAATACCTAAAGAAGATTTTACGGACATACCGAAGTGGGCAGAAACCGAACTTGCGGACGTATTTGACGCAGGTATTGTGGCAGGAACTTCTGAGGGAGTATTTTCACCTGATGAAAATGTAACCGACACTCAAATGGATTTGTTTATAAAAAGAACATATGCGGTTTTTGGCAGCAATTTAAAAGACGATTTTTATGCAACGGTTAATAAAGAAGCACTAAACAATTTTGAAATAAAACCCGGTAGATTGATTGCAGGTAATGCATACAGCTTAGATGATACAAATACAGAGCGAATAAATGATTTGCTGGCAAATATAATAAACCAATCACACGCAAAAGGTACAAAAGAACAGAAAATAGCTGACTTATACAACAATATAACAGATACGGAATCAAGAAATAAAGCAGGCATTACTCCAATAAAACCGTATCTTGATAAAATTGATGAAGTAAAGACAATTAAGGATTTGAACGAAATAAACAGTGAATTGATTAAGGAGCTTTGTATATCGGCATTGGGTGATTTTTCGGTAACGGCTGATTTTAAGGACAACACAAAAAATATACCGGATTTTTATATGATAGCACCGATATTGCCGAAAGATATATATATGTCGGACAATGCGGAGCAGATAAAAGCATACAAAGATTATTTGACTGAAAATTTAGTATTGAGCGGAGAAACTAAAGAAAACGCTCAAAAACATTCAGAGGCATATTTTGATTTTGAAAAACAGCTTGCTGAGAGTATGCTTGATACACAGGATAATGCTGATGTTGACAAAATATACAATCTGTATACATTGGAAGAATTGCAGAAAGCAGTACCGAATATGGATATTTCAAAAATATTAAAGGATTCGAAATTGAAGTATAACGGTAAAATCCTTGTTTCGGACGCTGGTCTGTTGGAGAAAAACGGAGAACTTTATAATAAAGACAATATTGATGTTTTAAAGACAAGAGCCAAACTTATAGTATTGTTGGGTTGGGGCGAAACGTTAAATGAAGAATTTACACAAGTGTCAACCGATTTCCAAAATGCGTTTTACGGAACAGAGGGAAGTTATACCGCGGAGGAAAAAGCAACTATAACAATAGAAAACATTATGTATGACTATCTTGGCGAATTATATGCTCAAAATTATTTCAGCAAAGAGGCAAAACAAAATGTTGAGAAAATGATAAGTGACGTAATAGATGTATACAGAACAAGGATTGAAAAGCTTACATGGATGAGCGATACCACAAAGGAAAAGGCATTGAAAAAACTTGATACAATGCAAATTAATGTAGGTTATCCGGAAGATGTTCAGTCATATATGGACGATGTTGAAATTAAATCAGCTGTAGACGGCGGAAGTTATTTTGAAAATATGCTCGCAATTTCCAAAGAACAGGTGAAAAATTTGATTGAACATCAAGACGAACCGATAGATAAAAATGATTGGGGCATGGCTGTTTATACGGTTAATGCAATGTATGACTCATTGGCAAACAGTATAACATTTCCGGCTGGAATATTGCAAGCACCTATATATGATGTAAACGCGTCATATGAAGAAAATTTAGGTGGTATCGGATATATTATTGCACATGAAATTACACACGCATTTGACAATAACGGTGCTAAATTTGACGAGAACGGTAATGCGACTGACTGGTGGACAGAAGAAGATTACAGTGCATTTTCAAAACTTTGCAAGGATGTTGAAGCTTTTTATGACGGAGAAGAGGCGGCACCGGGAATTGCTGTGAACGGCGAGCTGACCTTGAGCGAAAATATAGCCGATTTGGGTGCGGTATCTTGTATAACGGAAATAGTTTCTCACCTTGATAATCCGAATTACGAGGCATTATATAAATCAATAGCAAGAACATGGGCGTCAAGCTCAAGCCGTGAATATATGCAATATATTTCTCAAACAAATGTTCATTGCCTTGATAAATTGCGTACAAACCGTACTATTGTAAATGACCAGGAATTTTATGATACATTCGGCATAAAGGAAAATGACGGTATGTATGTTGCTCCTGAGGACAGAGTGCATATTTGGTAAAACAAAATATCAAGTTAAAGGCAATTCGGAATTTTCGGATTGCCTTTGTTTAATAGTTGTGATAAACTAAAATAAAGAACAAATATTCGGAGGTTACGATGGAACTTAGAGTATTAAAATATTTTTTGATGATTGCACGAGAGGAAAATATAACAAGAGCGGCACAAAGACTGAATGTAACGCAACCTACTTTATCAAGACAGCTTATGCAGATGGAAGAAGAACTCGGAGTGAAGTTGTTTAAACGCAGAAAACACAGTATATCACTTACGGAGGACGGAATACTGTTAAAACAACGTGCACAGGAAATTATAAATATAGAAGAAAAGATAAGAGAAGATTTGTCACACAGTGACGATATGCTTATGGGAACGATAACCATTGGAAGCGGAGAAACTTGTGTATTGAGTGGAGTTGCAAAGTTGGCGGCATCATTCAGAAAAGAAAATCCGAAAGTAATGTTTGAGGTTTGCAGTGGAATTGCTGACGATATTAAAGATAAAATTGAAAACGGTACTGTTGATATTGGTCTTTTGAAAGAGCCTGTCGATATAAGTAAATATGAATTTGTGCGTTTGGGGCAAAAAGAAAAATGGGGAGTTATAATGCGAAAAGATTGTTCGCTTGCGGAAAAAGAATATATTACTCCCAAAGATTTAGCAGGTCAGCCTTTGATATTCGCAAAACGTGAAAGCGTACGAAATGAAATAGAAAATTGGTTCGGTGATTGCTACGACAATATCAAAATAGTGGCAAGCTGTGACCTTATATATAATACCGAATCGCTTGTAAAAGGCGGAGTAGGTTTGGCACTGTGTATTGACAGTGATATGTATTACGACGATTTATGCTTTAAGCCGCTTTCACCGATGCTTGAAACAGGAACTGTAATAGTCTGGCGAAAAAATCGTACTGTTTCACCGTCTGTCAATTCTTTTATAAAACACATTAAGAAATGCCTTGAATGTATAGTTTGAAATACAATATAAGTATTTTACATATGTACTTGTTAGTGATAGAATATAGATGTCAAATAAAAGACATCTATATTTTTTATGGAGGAAATTATGACAATAGAAGAGGCAAGCGAAAAATACTGTATTCCCATAAAAATTTTAAAAGAATATGAAAGTATGGAACTTTGCAAAACCGTAAAAAGAGTTATGGGCGAATGGCATTATGATGATGAAGATATAAAAAGATTAAGTATGATAATGACATTGTATGAAACAGATTTTTCAAAAGAAGATATTGATGAATATATGCAGCTTATACTGTCAGGCGAAAATGACGAGGAATGTCTTAAAATTCTAAGTCAAAAACGAAAAAAAGCGCTTGACAAAATTCATATATTAGAAAAACAAATATCTAATTTAGATTATTTAAAGAATGAAATAAAAAATAATAATTAGGAGGAATTTAAAATGGTAAAACAAACAGCAGGTAGGGACAGTTTAGGCGATTTTGCTCCGAAATTCGCAGAACTGAATGATGATGTATTATTCGGAGAAGTATGGTCGCGAGAAGATAAATTGTCTTTAAAAATGAGATCAATACTTACAGTAACCGCATTGGTTAGCAAAGGTCTAATCGACAGTGCTTTTCAGTACCACGCAATGACCGCAAAGAAAAACGGCGTTACAAAAACAGAAATGGCAGAGATTTTAACACATCTTGCTTTTTATGTGGGTTGGCCGAACGCGTGGTCGGCATTTCGCGTTGTAAAAGAAGTGTATGCCGATGATACTACTGTTGAAAATCACGGAGGAATGTTCGGTATTGGTGAGGCAAATACGGCATATGCGAAGTATTTTATCGGAAACAGTTATTTAAAACCGCTTACAAATCCGAATGAAACGGTATTTGTGGCAAATGTAACTTTTGAGCCTGGTTGCCGTAATAATTGGCACGTTCACCACGCAACAAGCGGTGGCGGTCAACTTCTTTTATGTGTAGACGGTGAAGGCTGGTATCAAGAAGAAGGCAAAGAACCGCAAAGCCTGAAAGCGGGCGATATAGTCGCTATTCCTGCAGGTGTCAAGCATTGGCACGGTGCAAAGGCAAATAGTTGGTTCAGCCATTTGGCAGTTGAGTGTCCGGGTGAAAATACATCAAATGAATGGCTTGAACCTGTTGATGATGAACATTATCCAAAAGAAAATTAAAAGGAGAGAAACACAATAAAAAGAATAATATCAATAATAACATGAATTTACAGCTCACTTGTATTTTGCGGTATAACAGGTTGTGCTGCAGGCGAAACAACACAAGCGACAGACAATACAGAAATGGCTTACAAACAGCGGATTCAATAAGTAATTAGGAGGAATTTAAAATGAGTAAAAAATTGGTAGCATATTTTTCCGCAAGCGGTGTTACAAAGAGCGTAGCGGAAAGAATTGCAAAAGTGGCTAATGCGGATTTATTTGAAATTAAACCTACAATGCCTTATACAAATGCAGACCTTGACTGGAGAGATAAAACAAGTCGCAGTTCAGTTGAAATGAGCAATCCCGACTCACGTCCGAAAATAGCAAACAAGCTTGATAATATGGCAGATTACGATATAGTATTAATCGGTTTCCCGATTTGGTGGTACGTTGCACCTACAATTATAGATACATTTGTTGAAAGCTATGACTTGTCAGGTAAAACAATCGTTCCGTTTGCAACTTCAGGTGGCAGCGGTATGGGTAAGACAGTTGATGTTTTGAGTAAACTAAGCCCGAATGCAAAATGGCAAACAGGTAAAATGGCAAACGGTATATCGGAAAAAGAAATTGAAAATTGGGTAAACAATTTATAATACAGAAAAAGGAAAGCATTAAGGTGCTTTCCTTTTTCTATGTACTACATTTTAAAAATTGTTTTAACGATACCTCTAAGACATTTTGGCATTTTAACGACAACGATTTTCATTTTTACCTACTCCTTTCTACCATTTAAACAAACACAAATACCCAAAAAGCAGAAGAAAAATCATTTCGATTACCGCAATAATAGCCATAGGAAGAAATGCTCCCGCTATCACACCTGCACAAAATGACAAAGCCGCCAGCCCAACTGCCTTTGAACAACCTCTCATACAACAATTAAGCATATATCCCACCTCTGTAATCTTTTAATATATAATATGTAAAAGAAAAACATATGTGAAAAATATTTTTGAAAAACTATTGTAAGTTTATAACTTTTGATATATAATGCAATAGAGGGAGGTTATAGTTATGGAACAGGCTGTAATATGGATTTTGGGAATAATAGCGTTTATTATTCTTGAGGCAGTTACTTATCAGCTTGTCAGCATTTGGTTTGCAATCGGTGCATTAGGCGGAATGATTGCGGCATTTTCAGGTGTAAATTTCTATGTTCAAATGGCTGTGTTTATTGCGGTATCATTTATTTGTATACTGTGTTTACGACCGATTTCAATGAAATTTTTCAACCCGAGAAATGTTGAAACAAATGCTCAAAGTTTGGTTGGTAAAGAAGTTTTGATAACGAGTGATGTCGATAATATCAGAGGCTTGGGAGAGGGCAAAGTTGACGGAAAAGTCTGGACTGTAAGAAGTATAGACAACTCTCATGTACTCAAAGGTGAATCGGCTGTTATCGAAAAAATTGAGGGTGTAAAACTTATTGTAAAGAGAAAGGATGATTAACATGCCATTAGCAATTATACTTTTATTAATAATTATATTGGTGATTATTGTAGCAAACATTAAAATAGTTCCTCAGGCACATTCGTACATCATTGAACGTCTTGGCGGTTACTACGCAACATGGGGTGTCGGACTTCATTTTAAAGTGCCGTTTATAGACCGAATTGCAAAGAAAGTTAATTTAAAGGAACACGTTGTTGACTTTCCGCCGCAACCTGTTATAACAAAGGATAACGTAACAATGCAGATTGATACGGTTGTTTATTATCAAATAACAGATCCTAAATTGTTTGCATATGGTGTTGAAAGACCTATGATGGCTATTGAAAATCTTACTGCAACAACATTAAGAAATATTATAGGTGATCTTGAACTTGATGAAACATTGACATCACGTGATACTGTAAATACAAAAATGCGTGCAATTCTTGACGAGGCAACTGACCCATGGGGTATTAAGATTAACAGAGTTGAACTTAAAAACATTATGCCTCCTGCTGAAATTCAAGACGCAATGGAACGTCAGATGAAAGCTGAAAGAGAAAGACGTGAATCAATACTTCGTGCAGAGGGTGAAAAGAAATCTGCAATTCTTTTGGCAGAGGGTGAAAAAGAGTCTGCAATACTTCGTGCAGAGGCTAAAAAACAAGCTGCTATTAAAGAGGCAGAAGGTGAGGCTGAAGCAATTATCGCAGTACAGACAGCCGTTGCCGAAGGTATCAGAAGAATTAACGACTCAAAGCCGAGTGAACCGTATATTGCAATAAAGGCGCTTGAAAGTTTTGAAAAAGCCGCTGACGGCAAGGCTACAAAGATAATTATACCGTCGGAAATACAAGGACTTGCAGGACTTGTAACATCAATAAAAGAAATAGCAAAAAACGAAGATAAATAATTTAAAAAGCTCCCAAAATTTATTTTTGGGAGCTTTTAACGTTGTCTAAAATTATACACGAATTATCAGCGGACATTTTATGAAGAATCATACCTATTTCGTCATTCTCACTTTTATCGCTTATCAATATATCACTTTCGGGATTTGCCGAAATAATCGAACGTATCTGACCTTCAATATCAATATCGGAATTATGTACTTCAAGAAGAATTTTCGTTTTAATATGGTTTTTCAAAAGTGCTGATGTAATTTCTTTTACAAAGAAGTATATTCCCATAGTACAAAACACAGTAATCAATGCAATAAAACATATATCCGTCATATCTAAAACACCTCCGCTTTATAATATGCGGTTTTAAATAAAAGGTGTGTATGACTTGACAAATACATAGGATTTGTATTAAAATAGTATAGAAAAATGAGTTTACGGAGGAAGTTGTTATGGGACAAACATTAACAGAAAAAATACTGTCTGCACATCTTGTTGAAGGTGAGATGGTAAAAGGCAGTGAAATCGGAATTAGAATTGACCAGACCCTTACACAGGACGCAACAGGTACAATGGCATATCTTGAGTTTGAGGCTATGGGTGTGCCAAGAGTAAAAACAGAGCGTTCTGTTGCATATATTGACCATAATACATTGCAGAATGGTTTTGAAAATGCTGATGACCATAGATTTATCGGCAGTGTCTGTAAAAAACACGGAATTTACTTCTCAAGACCCGGTAACGGTATTTGTCACCAAGTACATCTTGAGCGTTTTGGTATTCCGGGTAAAACACTTATCGGTTCGGACAGCCATACACCGACAGGCGGCGGTATAGGAATGATTGCCATAGGTGCAGGCGGTATGGACGTTGCTGTTGCAATGGGCGGAGGTACATATTACATTACTTGCCCGAAAGTCGTTAAGGTAAATCTTACAGGCAAACTTCAACCGTGGGTTGCCGCAAAAGATGTAATTTTGGAAGTTCTAAAGCGTCTTTCTGTTAAGGGCGGTGTAGGCAAAGTTATCGAATACTGCGGTGAAGGAGTTAAAACTTTATCAGTTCCCGAAAGAGCAACTATTACAAATATGGGGGCGGAACTTGGTGCAACAACATCAATATTCCCATCAGACGAAATAACACATGAATTCTTGAAAGCACAAGGCAGAGAAGATGCATACACACCTCTATGTGCAGACGCAGACGCTGTATATGACGAAGAAGTTAATATAGACCTTAGCAAACTTGAACCGCTTGCAGCTTGCCCTCATTCACCTGATAATGTTAAGTCGGTAAGTGAACTTAGCGGTATGAAGATTGACCAAGTTTGTATCGGTTCATGCACAAACTCATCACTTCTTGATATGATGAAAGTTGCACATATTCTAAAAGGTAAGACTGTTAATCCTGATGTTTCTCTTGCAATCGCTCCGGGTTCAAAGCAGGTTTTGAATATGCTTGCAAATAACGGTGCTTTGGCTATTATGATTGACGCAGGTGCAAGAATACTGGAAAGTGCTTGCGGTCCTTGTATAGGTATGGGACAGTCACCTAATTCAAAGGGTATTTCACTAAGAACGTTTAACAGAAACTTTGAAGGCAGAAGTGGTACAAAAGACGGTCAGATTTATCTTGTATCACCTGAAACAGCTGCTATTTCAGCTCTTACGGGTGTATTTACAGATCCGAGAACACTTGGTGACGCGGCTGATATAACATTGCCTGAAAAGTTCACTATAAACGATAATATGATAGTTCCTCCGGCAGATGAAAAGGATATGGACAGTATTGAGGTACTTAGAGGTCCTAATATTAAGCCTTTCCCTGTATCAGAGCCGTTAGCTGAAACAATAGACGCAAAATGCTCGCTAAAGGTCGGCGATAATATCACAACAGACCATATTATGCCTGCCGGTGCAAAGATTTTGCCGTTGCGTTCAAATATTCCTAAGATTTCGGAATTCTGTTTCGCTGTATGTGACGAAAAGTTCCACGACAGAGCACTTGAACTTGGTAAGAGTATAATAGTCGGCGGTTCAAACTACGGACAGGGTTCTTCAAGAGAACACGCTGCACTTGCACCGTTGTATTTGGGTGTTAAGGCAGTTATCGTTAAGTCATTTGCAAGAATTCATATGGCTAATCTTATTAATGCCGGTATCGTGCCGCTAACATTTGCAAATGAATCGGATTACGATAAGATTGACCAAATGGACGAATTGAAGATTGAAAATATCGGTAAGCAAATTGCCAACGGTAAAGTTATTAAGGTGACAAACGTAACAAAAGGCTTTGATTTTGAGGTTAATGCAGATTTGTCAAACCGTCAAAAAGAAATGCTTTACGCAGGCGGACTTCTTAACTATACAAAACAAAATTCATAATGTAATTCAAAATGCGATGCTTTTAGGTGTCGCATTTTTGTGTTATAAGGTATAAAATATGTGAATGTCAAGTATAACTTTAGTAATATAGCACATTGACGGTACATATTTTTGATGATATAATACTAAAAAATGAATAATCACACAAAGTGTCGGCTATATTGTATGGGTATAGTCGGTGAAAAGGGAATCGGGTGAGAATCCCGAACGATAACAGTCGCTGTATGTATTGAAGTTTTTATATTTTTTGATGAAAGTCAGTCATTGGGAAACTGAGAAGGCGAATATAAAAATGTTAAGCTTGCTTTATATAATACGAGTCAGAAGACCTGCTTTGATACTGCTCCGTACTTATTGATGTTGTCAATATAGGAGCAGTAGTATCGTACGCTTATATAAATGTATTAAGCGTGTTGTTTGCGTGCCGATATGTGATATACACAGGAAAACTCTGCTGTGATAATTTGAAAAAATTATCACAGCTTTTTTTATTTGATTTTACAGAAACGGAGCGTATTAATGAAAAAAATAATATCTTTAATTTTATCGTTTGTTTTGATTTCATCTGCAAATGCTTTTGCGGTAAGTATTGACGATATAAACAGCGTCATAAGTGATACGGAAAAATATTTATATGATAATTCGAAAACTCCTACCGTATCATCGATAGGCGGTGAGTGGCTGATAATGGGACTGAGCAGAAATGACGGTGATATACCTGTCGGCTATTATGAGAATTATTACAATAATGTTGTCAATTATGTAAAAGAATGTGGCGGTGTATTGCATAACAAAAAATATACCGAATATTCAAGAGTTATAACTGCACTCACATCAATCGGAAAAGACCCTAAAAATGTCGGTGGATGTAATTTATTACTTCCTTTAGGAGATTTTGAAAAAACTACTTGGCAAGGTATAAACGGTGCAATATGGGCATTGATTGCACTTGACTGCGGACAGTATGATATGCCGTACAATGCCGATGCACAAATTCATGCAACAAGAGAAATGTATGTTGAAAAGATTATAAACAGTCAGCTTGATGACGGTGGATGGTCACTTTTGGGCAGTGGAGAGAGTGATGTTGATGTTACGGCAATGGCTCTGCAAGCACTTTCAAATTATACGGATAATTCCGAAGTGTCAAATTGTGTGAACAAGGCAATTTCTTTTTTATCGGCAAGTCAAAATGAAAACGGAGGATATTCAAGTTGGGGTACGGAAAATTCCGAAAGCTGCGCACAAGTCATTGTTGCACTTTGTGAACTCGGAATATCGCCTTTTGATGAACGCTTTGAAAAGAACGGCAAGAATTTAGCGGATAATTTAATGTCGTACTATACAATAGGCGACGGTTTTAAACATACATACGACGGTGACGGTTCAAATCAAATGGCAACAGAACAATGTTTTTACAGTTTGGTGTCGCTAAAACGATTTATGAATGGCGATAATTCGCTTTATGATATGAGCGATGTCAGAAATATATCACAAGATGAAATTAATGTGATAAAAAACAGTTTACAGTTTGTAATGATGAATTTGATTTTGCTTAGAAAGTAATAATTTTCAGGAGATATTGAATGAAAAAATATAAAAAGCACATAATTATAGGAAGTATAATTATTGCTGTATTGGTATTTGCGTTTTGGTGGGGCGGAGATGCACCGTCACTGCGCGGTTGGAATGTTGAGCCGACGCCGAAAGTAACGGAAAGGGTTATGATTGATGAGGTATATGACAATGATGAAAGTCCTACACCGACTGTAGAGCCAACAATTTCACCCACATCATCTCCGACAGCCGAAAACTCAGAAAAAATTCAAAACAAGCTTACAGCCGACAAACCAATGACGGCAGAGAAAAAAATAGAATTAGCCGAAGAGATTGCAGGGGAACCATACGAAGAAATATATACTCCCGATTTGGAATATTCCGAAAACAACGGAATGAATATTGACGAAACAACAGGGACAGACGAATATAAAACAGAACCTGTGCCTGAGGGAAAGCCTGTACCTGTCGAACCGCAAGATGCAGTAATAGAGAGCAAAGAACTGACGTGCACGTTGTCAGTACGATGTGATACGATACTCGACAATATGTCGTGGCTTGATAAAGAAAAGTGGGAATTAGTGCCGTCGGACGGAGTTATATTTAAAGAACAGACAGTTGAATTTTATGACGGCGAAAGTGTATTTGACCTATTGCAACGCGAAATGAAAAACAGCAAAATACATATGGAATTTGAAAATACTCCTATGTATAACAGTGCATATATCGAGGGAATAGGCAATTTGTATGAGTTTGACTGCGGTGAATTATCGGGGTGGATGTATAAAGTAAATGACTGGTTCCCAAATTACGGCTGTTCGCGTTACCAGCTGAAACAAGGCGATAAAGTCGAATGGGTATATACTTGCAACTTAGGAATAGATGTCGGCGGATATTCCGCAACAGGCGGAGAATAGGAGATAAGACAGATAATGAATGAATTTGCAAAATATCATCCGTTGATTAATTTTATATATTTTACAGCCGTAATTGTGTTTTCAATGATATTCGTACATCCTATATGCCTTGTGACATCGCTTTTGTGCAGTGTGATGTATTCGATAATTTTAAACGGTAAAAAAGCGTTGAAATTTATTGCGATGTTATTACCGCTTATGTTGATTTCAGCACTGATAAATCCTGCGTTCAATCACGAGGGTGTAACTGTAATTGCATATTTACCGAGCGGAAATCCGTTGACGTTGGAATCCATACTATACGGAATTGTCGCGGCAAGTATGGTTGCAACGGTCATTTGTTGGTTTTCTTGTTTTAATAAAATTATGACAAGTGATAAGTTTATCTATCTTTTTGGACGAATAATTCCGTCACTTTCGCTGATATTGTCTATGACATTCAGATTTGTTCCGAAATTTAAAGAACAGGTACAAGAAGTTTCAAATGCACAGAAAAGTATGGGGAGAGATTCATCAGAGGGGTCTGTATTCGCAAGAGTTAAAAACAGCATAAGAATTTTGTCGGCGGTTATAACATGGAGTTTGGAAAATGCAATAGATACTTCCTACAGTATGAAAAGTCGCGGTTACGGTTTGACAGGCAGAACGGCTTACTCAAATTATGTATTTGACAAAAGAGATGTAACTGCTTTAATTTATTTGGCGGTTACGATTACATATTTTTTGATAGGTGCTTTGCTTGGGAAAATTAATTACAGATATTTTCCGTCTATGCGTGGTACGGATATGTCTTTTTACAGCACAAGCATTTTTATATCGTATATTATGATTTGTATAATGCCGATAGTTATTGAGATATGGGAGGAATTAAAGTGGAGAAAATTAAAATCAAAAATTTAATATTTTCATATCCCAATAGCGAAAAAAAGGCGTTAGACGATATAAATTTAACGGTAAATCAAGGTGAATTTGTGACGATTTGCGGTAAATCCGGATGTGGAAAATCGACGCTTCTACGACATTTAAAACCGATTCTTACACCGCACGGTAAAACAAGTGGGGAAATATACTTTGACGGAAAAAGTATATATGATTTGTCGGACAGAGCGCAAGCCGAAAATATCGGATTTGTAATGCAAAATCCGGATAATCAAGTAGTTACGGATAAGGTTTGGCACGAACTTGTATTCGGATTGGAAAGTTTGGGTATTAATTCGGCTGAAATTCGATCGAAAGCCGCGGAGATGGCGTCATTTTTCGGAATACAAAATTGGTTTTACGAAAATGTAGCCAATCTGTCGGGCGGACAAAAACAAATTCTCAATTTAGCGTCGGTTATGATAATGAATCCGACATTGTTGTTGCTTGACGAACCATCAAGTCAATTAGACCCAATAGCGGCACATGACTTTTTTACAATGCTTGAGAGGATTAATACCGAACTTGGTGTAACGATAATATTGAGTGAGCACAATTTGAGCGAAGTATTTCCTTTATCCGATAAGGTCGTGGTTATGGAGAACGGCAAGATTACAGCCGAAAACACACCATATAAAATAGGTGAGGGATTAAGACAAAACAGTATGTTTGCAGCATTACCTACACCGACAAAAATATATTATTCCTTGGGAAATAATTTTGGAAATTGCCCTATAACAATTCGTGACGGACGTAAATGGTTGGAAAAACAACAGATTGATGAGCATTTTGAATTCAAGTCGAAGAAAAACAGAATTAATACCGAACCGATTTTAGAATTAAAGGATGTATGGTTTAGATATGAGAAAAATTCGGACGATATTTTAAAAGGCTTGTCATTTAAAGTTCGCAAAAATGAATTTTATGCAATAGTAGGCGGTAACGGTGTCGGAAAGAGTACCGCGTTATCTGTTATTTCAAAGATTAATAGGCCATATAGGGGTAAGGTGTTTATAAACGATAATACCAAAGTGGCAGTGATGCCGCAAAATCCACAGAGCTTATTTTTGAAAAAGAGTGTACTTGAGGAATTGTATGACGCGGTATTTGACGTGGAAAAAGAAAAAAGGGAAAATGAGATTGAGTATGTAATAAAACTTTGTGAACTTGATAATTTGCTTGAAAATCACCCTTACGATTTGTCAGGTGGTGAACAGCAGAGAGCGGCACTTGCAAAAATGCTTTTGAGAAAACCTGATTTGTTGGTGCTTGATGAACCGACAAAGGGACTTGACGCTTGCTTTAAACGAAAACTTGCAACAATACTCAAAAGTTTGCAAAAGAATGGGATGACTGTGTTAATGGTAACACATGACATAGAATTTTGTGCTGAATATGCTGATATATGTGCGATGTTTTTTGACGGTAAGATTGTCAGTGAAGCACCTCCGAGAAAGTTCTTTGCGGAAAATAATTTTTATACCACTTCGGCAAAACGTATGGCTGACGGTATAATCGAAAATGCTGTATTAGACAAAGACATAATAAGAGCATTGGGCGGTGAAGCAGAAGATTTAACTGAAACGAATGTTGAACTGAATTATATACTGCAAAAGAAAACGGTTATAAAGCAGAGCAAAAAAGAATATAAAAAACTTAATGTACACAATGTTATTTTAGGGATAGTATTTGTAATTTTATTTGTGTTAACACAATGTCTGTTTTGCGGACGGTACGATAATTGGAAGAACTATGTCGCACAAACGATAAGTATATTATTTATTGCCGTAGCAATGTTTAATTTAATACCGCGAAAAAAACTCGGAAAAGAATTAATACAGAACGAAAAAAGCAAAAGAAAAATATCAAAAAGAACAAAAATAGCAACATTGCTAATATTATTTCTTATTCCGATTACAATTTTTATTGGGATATATTATCTCGGCGATAAAAAATATTATTTTATAAGCTTGCTTATTATATTGGAAACAATGATTCCGTTTGCATTTGCGTTTGAAAACCGTAAACCTAAAGCAAGGGAATTGGTTATAATAAGCTCATTGTGTGCAATAGGAGTAGCGGGACGTACGGTATTTTTCATGTTGCCGCAGTTCAAACCTGTTGCGGCGATAGTGATAATTTCGGGTGTGGCATTCGGCGGTGAAACAGGATTTCTTGTCGGAGCAATTACGGCATTTGTATCAAACTTCTTTTTCGGGCAAGGACCGTGGACACCGTGGCAAATGTTTTCATTCGGAATTATAGGTTTCTTGGCGGGAATAATGTTTCAAAAAGGCATTTTACGCAAGACAAAAACAGATATGTGCGTGTTTGGGTTTTTGGTGACATTTGTTATATACGGCGGAATAATGAATCCTGCGTCTGTTATAATGTGGCAGTCGAATATAAATATAAATATGGTGCTGTCATCATACGTAATGGGTATGCCGTTTGATTTTATTCACGCAGTATCAACAGTGTTTTTTCTCTTTTTTGCTGCAGAGCCTATGCTCGAAAAGCTTGAGAGAATTAAAATAAAATACGGACTTATAGAATAAGTCGAAAATAAAATATGAGGTGAAAGACTAATGAAGAAAAAATTTTTAAGTTTAATGGTAGCAGTAGCGATGTTATTCAGCATTGTAACGTTTGTTGTACAGGCGGATACGGATGGAGAGGGAGATTATTTCTATTTTGATATTGAACACTTTGCAGAAGACGATACAAAAGAGATATATATGACTCCGATTAAGATTTATACAAACGGATTTTATGATTACAGCGGAGAATTTAAACCTTTTGACAGTGATTTTAAGAGTGCGGCAGATGCAATAGGATATGTACTTGATTATTATATGAATAACGAGGAGTGTATGAGTGATTGGAATCCTGCAACTACACTATTGGAGTATACAAACAGTAGTGGATTTTTCAGTTATTTTAAAATAGATAATTCCGGCAAAGAAGTTTCGTTTGATTATCCGTCAGCGTTATATAACGATGCTATGGGTAATGGATTGAGTTCATACACCTATGAGTCGGGTAGCCTCGTAAGTGGAGATGTTTTAAGATTAGTTTTTAATGAGGGCGGATGGAATTCAGATCTAACATCACCGGCGGAGGACGTGCTTGTAGGTGCGGTAGCAGATTATTATGAAACATTGGCAACTGATCCAAAGACCGCTAAAAAAGCAGAATCGGCATATCAAGCGGCTTTAGAGAATTTCTTTGATGAAAATATGCAAACAGAACTTGAAGATAATCTGATTAACGCATTGGTACCGAGCGAAGAACCGAAAACAACGCCAACGGTGACACCGACGGCGACACCAACGGCAACACCAACGGCAACACCAACAGCAACACCGACGGCGACACCAACAGCAACGCCAACAGCAACACCAACGGCAACACCAACAGTGACACCGACGGCGACACCAACAGCGATACCAACAGCGACACCGACAGCAACACCAACGGCAACACCAACAGCGACACCGACAGCAATACCAACGGCAACAGCAGAACCAACAACGACACCAACAGTAACTTCAACACCTTTACCTGTACAATCTGCAACAGAGCAAAACACATTAAAAGTTGAAAACGGAAAACTAACAGGTACATTAACAGTAAAACTTAACAGTAATCTTACAGAAGAAAAGAAAGTAAGTGTTATAGCTGCTGTATATGATTCAAACGGTAAATTGATAGGAATACAACCTAAAGAAATTGCTTTAAAGCCTGGTAATGAAAATCAAGTTGAATTTAAAGAAATATCTGCCGATTCAGCTGATGAATACACAATCAAGATTTTAACATGGAACGGCAATATATCATCATTGGCACCTATTTCAAATACTCTTGATTTAAGTATAAAATAGTATAAAGATTGGAGAAAAAAATGAGCGTAAAAAATAAATTTACAAGTATATTGTTGTCTTTATGTATGCTTGCGAGTTTTGTACCTGTAAATTTCACTGCATTTGCAAGCGATGAACCGGAACTTATAAACGGTGCTTATCAGATTGAAAGTGCGGAAGATTTGGTTTGGTTTGCCAAAAAGGTAAACGGCGGTGACAGAACAGCAAATGCAGTATTAAACAGTGATATTGACTTGGAAAACCAAAATTGGACACCAATCGGTAACGGATATAATTATATCAACAATAACGGTTACGGTATAGATGATGATACCGCATATAACGGTATATTTGACGGAAAAGGTCACAGCATTTCCGGACTTTTCATAGAAACCAAAAAGTACAATAAGCAAGGCGACAATCATTACGAAACTTATTGTCAAGGCCTTTTCGGCATTATTGGAAAAGAGGGAACTGTCAGAAATGTTACGGTAAACGGACAAATAAACGCACAGGCTGAGGGTAATGAATACATTGATGCGGCAAAATATATCGGCGGAATTGCCGGTATAAATGCCGGATTGATTATAAATTGTACAAACAACGCTGACATAACAGGTCTCGCTTATGTGGGCGGTATAACAGGTCAGCTTGGCGCTCAATTTAAGGGAAGTAACATAGTAAGCGGAAATCTTATAAATGTTACAAATAACGGAACGGTTACAGCTACTTCAAAGAGTTTCGCAGAGGCAGGCGGAATTGTCGGTCAGCTTGCATACGGCGACATTACATATGCCGCAAACCACGGAAACGTATCTGCACCTAACAAAGATGATGATATGTACAGTTATTTAAGAGGAATTGCGGTAGGCGGGATTGTCGGCAAGGATATAAGTGTAAGCGAATGCGGAAAGATTGACAGAGCATATAATGACGGTCAAATAGGTAATGAAGACGGTAATTATTTCGGCGGTATTATTGGTTGCAACTATGCGTGTGACATAACTAACGTATATAATACCGGTAAGGTAATCGGTTACAATTACAGTGGCGGATTAATAGGCTACAAGCTTGGCGGTACGATAGAAAATGCGTACAACAGCGGTGAAGTGAATACTCATACGGAATATCAACTAATCGGTTCAATGAAAAATGCGACAGCAAATAACTTGTATAACATAGGTGACAGCACTAAACTTGTGGCACTTGAAAATGGCGGTGATATAAGTACGGTATATGCCGTTGACAATGTTTCGGCAAGTGATTTGTCAGACGCATTTACAGACAGTGATAATCTTCCTACGATTGATTGGAGCAATGCACCGACAGGAAAAGATGAAACATTTGATATTGAAAGTATTAATATCGAAAACGGTAAGATAGCTGTATTGTTAAACAAAAAACTTGTAGGAACAAATCTTACGTTAAATGATTTTGAAATAAAATCATTTGTTGACGATAAAGAGGTCGAACTTAAAAATGTTCAGTTATCTCAATACATATCAGACGAAAAAACAGCCATAGACATCACATTTGACAAAGTAAATGCCGAAAAGACGCTTAAAATTTCGGTAAACGGAATTGAAAAGCAGATTGTAACAGATACGTCAAATTACTGGATAGATTATCGCGCAGAAGAATATGACGGCGGTAACGGTGATAAAGATAATCCGTACGTTATTGCAAACACAGAAGAACTTGCTTTGCTTTCGTATGAAGTAGAAAAGGGCAATGATATGTCAGACAAGTATTTTGTCTTGAAAAATGATATAGACCTATCAGGCAAGGAGTGGACGCCGATAGGTGTATCCGATAAATACATATCAAATAAATATCAAGGCAATGCTTTTAACGGTAATTTTGACGGTCAAGATTACAGTATCAAGGGTATAAATATATCTTCGGACAGCTATCTTTCGGCACTGTTCGGAGTTACGGAAGAAAATGCGGTAATTAAAAATATTTCTGTATACGGAAATATAGAAAACACGAATGATACATATGGAATTGCGGCAGGTATATGTGCCGTGAACTACGGTTTAATATCTCATTGTATCAACTATGCCGAAATTAAAGGCGAAAACAGAATCGGAGGTATTGTCGGTTATAACGGTGCGGTTAACAAAACGGTAACAAGCTGTGTTATAACTCAGTGTGAGAACAAGGGAATTATTACAGGTAAGGATGAAGTTGGCGGTATTGCCGCTTACAGTTCGGGAACTGTAAAAGAATGTACAAATAAAGCCTCTGTAACTGCAACCGGCGGATATGCCGGCGGTATTGTCGGTTACAATTACGAGGGCAGTATACTTCTTGACAGTTGTTATAACAGCGGTGAAGTAAGTGCGTCAGCATATTCGGGTGGTATTTCGGGTAAATCATACAACTGTGATATTTCAAATTCATATAACAGCGGTAAAATTTCATCGCAAAACAACACCAACGGCGGAATACTCGGATATACAGTGAGCGGATATTCGGTTAAAAACTGCTATTTTCTTAAAGATACCGCGCCTATGCCGTATGCGGAAAATTCGGGTACAGGACTTGAAGTGAAAACGGAAAATCAGCTTGCAGATATGGCTGAAACTTTAGGCAGTGCGTTTGTGAAATCGGATAAATTTCCTGTTTTGGCATGGGAGGTAAACGGTGCCGATGATATAGATACACCGACAAAACCTACACCGTCAGTAACACCTGCTTCAACACCTAAAATTGAAGAGAAAATACCGTCATATTCATCACAAGGAAAATGGTCAGACAATGTGGCTGAAACATTTGACAGCGGAAACGGAAGTAAAGAAAATCCGTATGTTATAAAAACAGCGTCCGAACTTGCATTGCTTGCGAAAAATGTAAATAAAGGTGAATCATATAAAGACGCATACTTTGAATTAAATAATAATATTGATTTAACAGAAAAGTATTGGACTTCAATAGGCAATGCGGAAGATAAAGCATTTTCGGGTCATTTTAACGGTAACGGCTATGAAGTAAAACTAAATACCGAAAATCAAAAAGTAAGCGGATTATTCGGATATACCGCAAACGCAGAAATTACATTGCTTGGAGTAGACGGACTGGTAAGCGGTGAAGATATTGGCGGCGGTATTGTCGGTATAGCAAGGGACACTAAAATAGAGAATTGCTATTCAAATACTGCTGTTTTGGCAAATGAATATGTCGGAGGACTGGTCGGACAGCTTTTAAGCGGCAGTAAAGTGACAAATTGTTACGCAACGGGGACAGTAAAAGCAAAAAAAGCAGGTACATTATTCGGAGCATTTACAAACGGTGTATCGGCAGAAAATTTATATTACAGAATTATCGGCGATAAAATGCCGTATGGCGAAAATGCATCAACAAACACAAATATTGCCACAGGAAAAACAGACGAATATATGCAAAGCGACGCATTTGCGTATGATTTGTGGTATGTGAAAGAACGAGAAGTTGACGGCAAAACAGTAGAAGTAGCACCGATATTTTATGTTGGAAATAAATATCCGGTACTTAATAACGAATACAAGGAAAGCAAAATTATTTCGATAAATCTTGTATCATCGGGCGAAAGTCTTGAAACAGATACTTCTCATACATTTACAGCAAAGATATACGGTAAGAATTTAAACAAAAATATAACTGCAAAATGGAGCAGTGACAACAGTGCCGTTACAGTTGAGCAAAACGGCGATATTACAATTACAAACGGTGTAGGGATACTAAATGCAAGTGTAATTATAGATTCAACTAAGCTTGAAAATCAAAAGGATATAACCGTTAAATGTGAAATTGGCGGAATATCAAGTGCAGTTTCCGTAAAAGTTTCAGAACCTAAATGGAGCGGTAAAGGTACGGAAGAAGAACCGTATATTATAAAATCGTTGGAAGATATGAACAGTCTTTCGGAAAGCGTTGCGGACGGAAATTCATATAAAGGTGTATATTTTAAACTTTCAAACGATATTGATTTAAGCGATAACAAAGAATTTAGTTCAATCGGTTATTGGGACAGTTTAAAGTCAAACGATAACGGAGAATGGTGGGAGTCCGAGAAGAATCGTGCGTTTGAAGGTGTGTTTGACGGAAACGGTTTTTCTGTGAAAAATGTAATTTTATATGCAGAAAATAATTATTTCGGATTGTTCTCATATATAGGTAAGAATGGTGTTGTTAAAAATCTTAATATAGATTCCACTAACAGATTGACAGCTCATAATAACGTAAGAAAAATTGCAGCTTTAGCCGGAATAAATCTCGGTACAATAGAAAATTGTACAAACAGTGCTGATTTCGGATTTACCGCCTCAAACGTAACATATCTTGCAGGAATAGCCGGCGAAAACTACGGGCTTGTGACAGGTTGTGTGAATAACAGCAATATGACGTCTGCCGGATACAGTAAAGCGGGAATAGTCGGCGAAAATTACGGTACTGTAAGAAAATCTGAGAATAACGGTAACTTATCGAACAGCGGTAATGTCGGCGGTATTACGATAGAAAACAGAAACGGCAAAGGTCAGGCACTATTGTTTATTGACGACTATGCGGATTTATCCGTAAACGGAGAAATTTCCGAATGTGTCAATAACGGTGCAATAAGCGGTAAATATGACGTTGGAGGAATTGTAGCTGAAAATTATAGTGGCGGTAAAATAGAAAATTGTAGTAATACAGCAGAAGTGTCGGGAAGTATGACAGGCGGTATCGCAGGACGTGCGTCAGGTTGTTATAAAAAAAGCGGTATCAAAAATTGTCAAAACAGCGGTAATATTACAGCACAAGGTTCATACGGCGGTGGTATAGTCGGTGAACTTATAAACGGCTTGGTATATTTCTGCGAAAATACAGGTGATGTAAACGGCGAAAACTATGCCGGTGGTATTGTCGGACGTAATTACAGTTCAACTGTGCTAGGCGAATCGGCTGTTGATTTCTCAAATAACTATGGAACAGTAACAGCTAAAACGTCAGCAGGTATCTGCGGCTATTATCAAGACGAAAGCGGTAAGTGTTATACAAGATATAATTACAATGGCGGAAAGATCGAATACGGTATTTTAGGTGATGTTAATTCTAACTATGATATAAACAGCGTTGTTTGCGAAAATTATTGGTTGAGTGACGATAAAAATAATGCAAACGACAGCTGTAAAGGTGATATTGACGGTATCACTGCAATCACAAAAGCAGAATTAGACGAATATTCTGCTGAAACCGTTGATTTGCAAGTAGATAACAGCGATATAATTGTAAACGGTACTGCAAATGTTTCGTCAAATTCAGAAGTAAAGAGCAGTGACGAAAACGTTGTTTCAATAGAAAACGGTGTTGCAGTCGGACATGGAATAGGTCAGGCATATCTGTATGCAAAATCAAGTCCGTATACATATGCGGCTGTATTGATGAATGTAGAAGAAAATCCTGATGATGTTGAAAAGATAAATGTAAGTTTCAGACTTATCGGTGAAGAAAATCTCGGAAGTGGCTTTGTCTTGACAAAAGATACAAAGAATACATACCAAACATGGATTCCTGAAAAAGAGTATGAAGTGAAATTAGGAAGTACAGTGGGAGATGTATTCAAACAAGCACTTGACGATAACGGCTTAAAATATCGTGGTTGGGAAAACGGATATATCAGTACAATCCAATCACCGGAAGGATATTGGCTTGGTGAATTTACAAACGGTAAATATTCCGGTTGGATGTATACTGTAAACGGCAGTCACCCTTCATTGGGATTGAATGAGTATAAATTGACAGGTGATGAAGAAATCGTATGGCATTATGTTGACGATTACCGTCAGGAGGTTGCCGATTGGAGTGAATCTGATAAAACAGGTGACGGTTCACTTTATAATAGGTGGTTAGACGCAAAAGATACAGATTCAACACCTAAACCGACTCCGACAGTCACTCCGACTGCCACAAAACAGCCTCAAAGCGGTGGTTCCGGTTCGGGTGGCGGTACATCAACAGCCAAACCGACAATAGCACCTACTGTTATACCTACGACTGCACCTGAAAAAGATACTACTCAAACAGTGTGGTTTACTGATGTAACGGAAAATATGTGGTTCTATCAAGCTGTCAAGTATGCGTATGACAAGGGTTTTATGACAGGTGTAAGCGACAGTGAATTTGCTCCTGACATTACATTAACCCGTGCAATGTTCGTTTCGGCATTGTATCGTATAGAAAATGAACCGACAGCAGACGGTGAATTGAATTTCAGTGACGTATCTGATGATTCTTGGTATGCTAAAGCTGTTTTATGGGCTTATAACAATGATATTATAAGCGGTAAAACAGAAACGGAATTTGATCCTAACAGTGATATAACTCGTGAACAAATGGTGGCTGTATTATATCGCTATGCAAAAACTAAGGGATATAATTCAGACAGTGATGAAATTACATATTCTGATGTAAAAGATATTGCGGATTATGCGATTGATTCTGTTAAGTGGGCATATTGTGCAGGAATAATGACCGGTGACGAAAACGGAAAATTTAATCCTAAAGCCGGTACAACAAGAGCACAAGCCGCGTCGGTATTTATGAGATTATATAAATAATGGTTTAAATAAGAGTTTATCTTTATGATAGACTCTTATTGTATTTTTACGTGAATATGATATAATAAACATATTCAGTATAGAATGAGGGATATACAATGACACTGCAACAATTAAAATACATAGTAACGGTAGCGGAGTGTGGCAATATAACGGAGGCGGCTGAAAAGTTATTTATAGCACAGCCGAGCCTTACCTCTGCAATTCACAATATTGAAGAAGAAATGGGAATAACGGCATTCATTCGTTCCAATAAGGGCGTAGAGCTGACAAGGGACGGAGAAACGTTGCTTTCATATGCACGTCAGATTTTGGAGCAGACGGACGTTATGACAGAGCATTTTAAAGGTGAGAGAAATCAGAAACCGAGATTTTCTGTTTCATGTCAGCACTATTCATTTGCGGTTAATGCGTTTGTGGACGTTATAAGGGAATATGACGCGGACGCATACAGCTTTATTTTGCGTGAAACACAGACGTATGAAATTATAGATGATGTGGCAGTCGGACGAAGTGAAATAGGAATATTGTATTTGAGTGAGCATAATGAGGCAGTTTTGAGCAAACTTATTAATAAAAATGACTTGAATTTTGAAGAATTATATGTTGCTAAACCGCACGTTTTCATATCAAACAATCACCCTCTTGCAAACAAAGAGGAAATAACAATTCAAGACTTAATGCAGTATCCGTATTTGGTGTTTGAACAGGGAAAACACAATTCATTTTATTTTTCGGAGGAATTTTTGAGTTCGCTTGAATTTCCTAAAAATATTATGGTGCGTGACAGAGCGACATTATTTAATCTGCTTATCGGTCTTAACGGTTTTACGGTTTGTTCGGGTATTATAGATACGGAATTAAACGGTGAAAACATTATTTCAAAACCGTTGAAATCAGATTGCAGTATGCGTATCGGAATTTTAACACGCAAAAATTCTGTTATTAGCCGATACGGAGTTTCATATTTGAATGTATTGAAAAATCATTTATTAATAGATTAAAACTATGGATAAATGATGATAATATATATTTTTCTATTTCCGAATTTTCTGTTATACTTAATGTAAATTAAAACACAGGAGGTAGAAGGAATGAGCAAACAAATACCATTCAGATATGACTTTGTAGGCAGCTTTTTAAGACCGCAGGCGTTGAAGGACGCAAAGGCGGCATATCAGGCAGGAGAAATCAGCAAGGAGGCATTTGATCGGGTTGCGGAGGAAGAGGTTGCAAAGGTTGTGGCAAAGCAGAAGGAGCTGGGCTACCATGTGATTACAGACGGGGAGTTCAGAAGAGCTTTCTGGCATCTGGATTTCATGTGGGGCTTTGAAGGCGTTGCACATGAGGACACAGGCAACGGCGTGCAGTTTGACGCTGAGCTGGCATTGCTGGAGGACACCTATCTGGTAGGAAAGATTAAGGCGAAGGCACATCCTTTTGTGGAATATTTCAAATTTTTGAAACAGTTTGAGGATGAAAACACAGTTGCCAAATATACCATTCCCGCACCTGCGCAGACCTTCCAACAGATGATTGTGCCTGCAAACTACGAAAGAACAAGAAAGATTTATGCAACAAACGAGGAGCTGATTCAGGATATTGGCAAGGCATATCAGGATGTGATTCAGCAGTTCTACGATGCAGGCTGCCGCAATCTGCAGTTTGATGACTGCACATGGGGTGCTATCGTAGGGGACGCGGCAGAACAGAGGTATCAGGCGCTTGGCATTGATTTGAATGATGTGAAGGCGCAGCTGCTTGCAGTGAATAACCTTGCACTGGAAGGAAAGCCTGCAGATATGATAATCAACTCCCACATCTGCAGAGGGAATTATCATTCTACATATTTTACAAGCGGCCCGTATGATTCCGTGGCAGATTATGTATTCGCAAAGGAAAACGTAAATGCGCTTTTTCTGGAATATGATGATGAGAGATCTGGCGGTTTTGCACCGCTTGCAAAGGTTTCCGCAGACAAGAAGGTTGTGCTTGGTCTGATTACAACCAAAACCCCTGAACTGGAGGAAAAGGAAAGAATTATTGCAAGAATCCATGAAGCGGCGAAATACATTCCGCTTGACAGATTGTGTCTGAGCCCCCAGTGTGGTTTTGCATCCTGCGAAATCGGCAATAAGCTGACAGAAGAAGAACAGTGGGCAAAGCTGAAGCTGGTAAAGGAAATTGCCGAAGAGGTTTGGGGGAAATAAGGGTGGTTGCCCACCCCTAAGTCGAAAACGGGTTTTTGAAAATAAAATATGGTAAAAATAAAATCAGTCGGGACGAGGTTTCGGCTGATTTTTTATATGGAAAATTTTTTAAAAAAATTGCACTTCCCTATTGACCTAAAGTTAGCTTTAGGGAGTATGATAGGAAATGTAAAAAGGAAGAACGAGAAAGGGAGTGCAAGGAACGATGTATATTGAAAATATAAAAGGACCGGAGGATGTAAAAAAACTGACTTTGGAGCAATTACCCGTGCTGGCGGAAGAAATGCGCCATGCACTTTTGATTCGAGCAAGCAAGCATGGCGGTCATTTTGGCCCTAACTTCGGTATGGTAGAGGCAACGATTGCGCTGCATTATGTATTTGATTCCCCGAAGGATAAAATTGTTTATGACGTATCTCATCAGAGCTATCCGCACAAGATGCTGACAGGCAGAAAGGATGCGTATCTGTATGAAGAAAAATATGATGACGTATCCGGCTACAGCAATCCGCACGAAAGCGAGCATGATTTCTTTACGGTAGGGCATACGTCCACATCTGTTAGTCTGGCGGCAGGGCTTGCAAAGGCAAGAGACCTGAAGGGCGAGGACGGCAATGTAATCGCAGTGATCGGTGACGGCTCTCTGAGCGGCGGCGAAGCACTGGAGGGTCTGGATTATGCGGCAGAGCTGGACAGCAATTTTATTATTGTGGTAAATGATAATGATATGTCCATCGCGGAAAATCATGGTGGTCTGTATCAGAATCTAAAACTGCTGCGAGAAACAAGCGGACAGGCAGAGTGCAATTTGTTCAAGGCATTTGGTCTGGATTATATTTATGTAGATAAGGGAAATGACACAGCGGCGCTGATTGATGCGTTCAAGCAGGTGAAGGACAGCAAAAAGCCTGTTGTGGTGCATATCAATACACTGAAAGGGAAGGGCTACGCGCCTGCGGAGCAAAACAAGGAGCGTTGGCATTTCAGCGGCCCCTTTGACATTGAAACAGGGAAGCCCTTATATGCCGGCGGCGAGGAAGGTTATGAAGAAATTACTTGCAAGTATTTGCTGGATAAGATGAAAAAAGACCCTTCCGTGGTTGCGATTACCTCCGGTACACCTGGAGTTATGGGCTTTACCAAGAGCAAACGCGAAGAAGCAGGGAAGCAGTTTGTGGATGTTGGCATTGCGGAGGAAACGGCGGTTGCATTGGCATCCGGCATTGCGGCAAACGGCGGCAAGCCTTTTTATGGGGTGTACAGCACATTTGTGCAGAGAGCCTTTGACCAGATTTCGCAGGATCTGTGCATCAACAATAATCCCGCGACGATTGTTACCTTCTTGGGTTCTGTTTATGGCATGAATGACGTGACACATCTGGGGTTGCAGGATATTCCCATGCTGGGGAACATCCCGAATCTGGTTTACCTTGCGCCTGTAACAAAGGAGGATTATCTGGCTATGCTGGATTGGAGCATGGAGCAGAGAGAGCATCCTGTTGCAATCAAGCTGCCGGGCGGCAAGCTGATTTCTGATGGCAAGACTGTGACAAAGGACTTTGGTAAGCTGAACAAATATGAAGTAACACAGGAAGGCAGCAAGGTGGCTGTGATTGGTCTGGGTGCGTTTTATGGACTGGGACAGGCTGCGGCGGATTTGTTGCAGGAAAAAACGGGCACACAGGCAACGGTGATCAATCCTTATTATATTACAGGGGTAGATACAGGGCTGCTGGAAGGACTGAAAAAGCATCATTCTGTTGTGGTCACACTGGAGGATGGAATTCTGGACGGCGGTTTCGGTGAAAAAATCGCAAGATTCTATGGAGAATCTGATGTAAAAGTGCTGAATTTCGGCTTGAGGAAGGAATTTCTTGACAGATACAATCCCGAAGACGTTATGAAGGAAAACCATCTGACTGCAGAGCAGATTGCGGAGGATATACTGGCGGTGCTGAAATAACATAGAAGAAGGTATAAAAAGGCAGCTTTGATTCCAAGGGGAAAAGGGCTGCCTTTTCCTTATTTTGAGGGAAAGGAAAAAATATCGAAAAAAGGTGAAAAAAGGTGTTGACATTTTGTGTTAAGCGTGTATAATAAATAAATGTCGCTGTACGAAAGCAGTCGGAAAAAGAGTATAGGCATTGGTCAACAGCGAATGTTTGAAAAGAAAAACATTGACAAGCGGGACTGCGGATGATATACTGGTATCTGCTGACATAAACAGCGAAAACAAGCACAGAAAAATAAATAAAAAAGTGCTTGACAAACTGAATGATACTTGATAAAATATCATTCGCTGTCGAAAAAAACAGCAAACAAAATCGAATCAGGTATAAAAAATAATACTTGACAAGAAAATGAAGATTTGATAAAATAATCTTCGCTGCTGAAAAGCAGATTGATCCTTGAAAACTGAACAATGGATATGAATAAACACAACCCATAGTCAATTCAAGCAAACGGAAACGAATGCTAAAAAGACAAATTTTGCCGGTTTAGAAAAACCGGAGTTAGCCAGAAGAACTGGCTAGGAACAAAACTTTAACATAAGAGTTTGATCCTGGCTCAGGATGAACGCTGGCGGCGTGCTTAACACATGCAAGT
>ENA-OPCD01000272-OPCD01000272.1-human-gut-metagenome-genome-assembly--contig:-NODE-272-length-42087-cov-3.036948_pt1 | contig 42087 bp, 44 predicted proteins | sample MGYA00241560_ERZ501471 | MGnify/ENA primary metagenome ERZ501471 (study PRJEB25962, sample SAMEA2042578) | human gut metagenome | biome: human gut; feature: human-associated habitat; material: faeces...
TAAATATTTTCAAACTTTTTCATAAAATCACTTGAATTTTATATAGTTAGCTCCTCACAAAAAAACATCGCTGCTTGAGCGATGTTATATTCTTCATTTCATCCGTTCAAGCTTTAGTATCACAGGGCATATCAATTACATTAAACAAAGCCTTTGCGACTTTATCTGCTAACCAGCGCATTGTGTCTCCACAATTTTGCGGCAGTAATCTTAGGATATCCAAATCCCTGCGGTAACCTCACCTACCGTTGTTTATTCAATTCATGTTCATTATATTTATTAAAATACACTTGTCAATAAAAATTTATCTTTCTCTTTTGATTTTAATACTTGCAGCAACAATAAGTCCTATTCCCGTCATTAGTCCTAATGCTAGATCAATAAAATCCATTTGACTTTGTAAACCTATCCATTTACCTAGCTATATTGTTACTAATAAAAAACCTAATATTAGTACAAAATACCAACCCTTTTTATTCATAAGTATCTCCTTAAATTAGAATAACGATCTAATAATTATTGATTATTTAATTCTTCTAAGCATAAATTTTGATTATGCATCTTTTGCGCATTTTCTTTGCCAACATATCTAAAAATATTACAACTTTCTTTTTGTGTAATTGTTACTTTATCACTTGGATACCTTAAAACATATCCATATTCATAACTATGTTCTAAAAGCCATTGATAAACATCTGTTGAAACAAATTCAACATCTTTTATCCCATTTACTTTTAAAGAAACAGATGTTCCTAATTGAAATTCACTATATCCAGCTTGTGACGTATTTTCTTCTAAATTTAAAACATCATAGCTTTTATAAGCACTTGTCACAAAAAATCTTTTTTTAGTATTTTTATATAAATCATCATACATTTGTTTTAAAGCATTATAAGCTTCTTCATTTAAATACATGGAATAAGATAATCTTGAAATATTTTCAATCATTGTCATATGTTTAGATTCATAACCACCAATAAAAGTTGTATCATCAATTACTTGAGACATTGTATCTATTTTATATAGTCGAGAAGCATTCGCTTTTAATTCTGTATTCATCAAAATATAAAGACCTTGTGCATCATACGTACTTACCATTTCTTTAAAGAGCTTATATGTATCATCTTTTTCATTTTCCAAAGTATTTACATAATTATTTGTAAGTATAATATAACTATAATCATCATCACTATAAAGTGTCCTTAACAATTGATAATAACGCACGTTATCAAAATCAAAATACGTACTTTTTTGATAAGCATAAAATAAATCATTTTTAATTAGTGTTTTAAAATATGTATCTGTTTGCGTTCCAAATTCTACTGTAAGACGATCAACAACACTATTGACATCATTAATTAAATTTTCTAATGAATCATATTTTTTAGCTTCTTTTAACTCATTATAATATTGATAATATTGTAAATGAAATTGATCATATGTAATATAATCAATAAACTCATCTACTGATATTCCATGATCAATTAAATAATCCTGTTCTTCTTTATCTAAATACTTTTCTATTAAAGATCGATTATCATTATCTATACCATTTACTCGATAAAAACGATCATATTTCATATTTAATGATGTAAAAGCAAATAGAAAACATAAGGTTGCTAGAACATAAAGATGCCAGCTTTTTAATTTCATCTTCATCACCATCCCTATTATATAGAATTATAGAAAAAAAATAAAGGAATTAGCTAAAGCTGTAATTCCTTTAACCTAATCAATTCAAATACTGCTTGTATACGCGATTTTACACCTAATTTTTGAATTACATTTGATATATGATTTCTCACTGTTTTTTCACTAATATTTAACTTTCTAGCAATATCTTTTGTAGAATAATTCTTGACTAATAAATGAAATATTTCTTTTTCTCTTGGGGTTAATATAATATTCATAGTCCACTTCCTTAATAGTAGTATATGAAAATTATATTATTTGGTGTTTTGTAAAACAGTAAATAAATTTTTTGCCACTTCTTTAGGTAAGACTTCTTCTAATTGTTCAAGCGTCGCTTCTTTTAATTTTTTAACAGAACCAAAATGTTTTAATAATTCTTTTTTACGTTTTGGTCCAATACCTTCAACATCATCTAAAATAGACTGAAATAAAGATTTAGAACGAACATTTTTATGAAATGAAATCGCATAGCGATGGACTTCATCTTGCATACGTGTTAGTAAAAAGAAGAGTTCACTTTTTTTATCAATACTAATTTCATTAAAGTCACTATCAATTAAAACAGCAGTTGAATGATGATCATCTTTGGCTAGCCCACATACTTTAATACCAATATTTAAGCTATCAATGACTTCTTTTGCAACTTTAATCTGTCCTTTACCACCATCAACAATAATCAAGTCTGGTTTTTTTAATCCTTCTACAAGTACTCGATAATATCGACGATAAATAACTTCTTTCATACTACCGTAATCATCTGGTCCTTCAACTGTTTTGATTTTAAATTTACGATAATCTTTTTTAGAAGGTACCCCATCAACAAAGCAAACCATTCCTGCAACTGCATAAGCTCCTTGGATATTAGAGTTATCAAACAATTCAATTCTTCTAGGAGTAACCATATTTAATTTTTCTCCCAATTGTTTAATAGCACCTACCGTTGCCTTTTGATTCTTTTCAATCAATAAAAATTTCTTTTCTAAAGCTTCTTTTGCATTATTTGTTGCCATTTCTACAAGTTTTGCTTTTTGACCTTTTTGAGGTTTAATGATCTTGCATTCAACTATTTCTTCTAACAAAGTTGTATCAATATCCTCTGGTAATAGAATCTCTTTAGGATATGTATTTTCTTGATAAAAACCAACAATAAATTGTGTAATTTGTTCATGGACATCTTGTAAAGGTACTAGATTTAAATCTCTTGCAAGTAATTTTCCATTTCTCATAAAGAAAAGTTGTAAAGAAAGATACCCTTTATCTTGATAATAGCCAAAAATATCTCGATCAATTTGATCTGCAAATTGAACATGTTGTTTACTTGTAACATGATTGATATGCTGAATCAAATCACGGTATTCTTTCGCAAGTTCAAAATTTAAACTTTCTGAAGCTTGCATCATTTTATTTTGTAAATCATCGATGATTTCTTTGGTATCTCCTTGAATAAACTGTGTAATTTGTTTGGTTATTTTTTTATATTCTTCTTCATCTACTTCATTGACACATGGCCCTAAACATTGATTCAATTGATAGTAAAGGCATGTTTTTTTTGGAATATGATTACATTTTCTTAGAGGATACAGACGATTTAATAATTTAAATGTTTCTCTAGCTGCTGTACCATCTGGAAAAGGGCCAAAGTGTTTATGTTTTTTATCCTTAGCGTTTCGAACGATTTTCAATCGTGGGTGTCTTTCTTTTGTTAATTGGATATATGGATAATATTTATTATCCATAAAACTAATATTGTATTTAGGTGCATAATCTTTAATTAGATTGATTTCTAATAAAAGGGCTTCCTTTTCACTATCTGTCACAATATATTCAAAATCAACAATTTCTTGAACAAGCTTTGTTGTTTTATAATTATGACTTCCTACAAAATAAGAAGAAACCCTATTTTTTAATTTTTTTGCTTTTCCAACATAAATCACCGTACCATCTTTATCTTTCATTAAATAACAGCCTGGTTGCATTGGTAAAAGTGATAGCTTATCTTTAATATATTGAAGATCCATTATTCAAAATATACCACTGTTGCACCTAATCCACCTTCATTTGGTCCACCATCTTGATAAGATTTTACATATTTATTTTTATCCAATAACTTTCGAACACCTTTTCTTAAAACACCTGTTCCCATTCCATGGATAATTCGTACTGTTGAATAATTTGATACGAGTGCTCCATCAATAAATTTATCTACTGAATTCATTGCTTCTTCATAACGCATACCAATAATATTAAGTTCATAACTTTGTTTATTTGCTCTACGCAATGAACGAATATTAGAAGTTTCTTTCTTTTCTGGAACTTTTTCATGCATAAATTGAACTTCTGTTTTTTTAGCATTCAATTTTAAACCACCCATTGAGATCGTCAACATTCCTTTTTTATTGATGTCAACAACTTCTCCTTGTCGATTGACAGATAATACTTTAACAATATCACCTATTTTATAATCATGATCTTCATGATTTTCAACTTGTTTCTTTTGATGTTTTAAATCACCTAATTGTTTTTTAGCTTGAATAACTTGATGCGGCTTAATTTGTCCTTGTAATTCTTTTAAAATTGCATCTGCTTTATTTTGTGCTTCTTCAAGAATCTTATTCGCATCACTTTGAGCCTCTTCAATCATTTTTTCTTTTTTAGATTGATAATTATCAATCAATTGTTGATAATGCTTTTCTTTATCTGATGTTTCTTTTTGTAATTTTTCAAGAGCTTCTTTTTCTTGTAAAACAGCTGATAATTCTGATTGTAATTTTTCTAATAACTTTTGTGATGTTGTCATACTTTCATCTTTGATGATGAAAGCATGTTGAATAATGCCTTGATTTAAACCTAAATGTTTTGAAATTTCAATAGCATAAGAATTTCCTACGCTACCATCCAATAAACGATAAGTAGGTTGCATTTTTTCTTGATCAAATTCAACCGAAGCAATCTTAATATAATCTGATTCTTTCGCAAATTCTTTTAATGCACTATAGTGAGTAGAAGCTAAAATATAAGCACCTTTTTTATGTAAATAAGTTAAAATAGCTTCTGCTAAACTTTCACCTTCTTTAGGATCAGTTCCTGAACAAATTTCATCAATTATAACTAAACTATTTTTTGTCGCATGTTGCGTAATAAAAACCAATCTTTTCATATGCGATGAAAAAGTAGAAAGCGATTGTTCAATAGATTGTTCATCTCCTACATCTACAAAAACATCATCAAATAATGGAAGTTTCGCTTGAGTGACAGGAATTGGAAGTCCACAAATAGACATTAAAGAAAGTAAACCCGCTGTTTTTAAAGCAACTGTTTTACCTCCTGTGTTACTTCCACTAATGAGTAAAATATCTTGTGGTTTCTTTAAAACAATATCATTAGCAACAACTTCTTTTTGATCAATCAAAGGATGTCTCGCTTTAAGTAACTCAATTTCCTGACAATTTTCATCAACAACTGGCATCACCATATCTAACTTTTTGCCATATTCACTAATAGCAAAAACAGCATCCATTTCTATCATGATTTCTAAATCTTCATTTAAAACACGATCATAACTTCTTACCTTTTTTGTTAGTTCTAATAAAATACGATGAATTTCTAATTGTTCATCTTGTTTAATTTGTGAAAGTTGATTGTTGTAAGAAACAATTTCTTCTGGTTCTACATATGTTGTTCTTCCTGAAGAAGAATGTCCATGATGAATTCCCTTGATTTGATTTTTATAAGAAACATTGACGGGTAAAACAAAATGATCATTTCTTGTTGAAATGACATCATGAGATAAATAATCTTTATTTTGTGCTCTTAATGCTTCAATTTTCTTTCTCATATTGGCTTCAATCGCTGAAATTTGTCTTCTTAAACGATAAAGCTCATGACTGGCATGATCATAAATATTTCCACTTGGATCGACGCATTTTAAAATTTCATTATATAAATCTTTAGGTAAATAAAGTAATGAAAGTATTTCAAGTAAATGACTTTGTTCAATTTCTTGATCCAAATAAGCTTGTACCTCTTGTACATTTTTTAATATTTGTACGATTTTTAATAAATCTTGAGGATAACAAACACCACCTTTTTGTGCTTTTTGAAGTATTTCTTTAATATCTTCATAAGGGGCTAAAGGAATACGTCCATAAGCATAGATGATTTTCATAGCACTTGAAATATCATCTTGATAGAGTTTTAAATCATCTATATCTTGAAAAGGCTGTATTTGATCAATTCGCTTTTTAGCCATTTCACTAAAACAATAGTTTTTAATATAATCTTGAATAAATGAAAACTCCAATGTTCGATAACTCTTTTTCATTTCTAATGTCCTTTCGTTAAAAGATTGATATCAATATCATAATTTTGACATAAAGAAGATATTTTTTGATAATCTTCTTGATCTACTGTTTGTAAATCTATTTCACTATAATAGTTATAAATAAAATCTTTTATTGTTTCATCATCTAACCATTTATTTTGACTTGCTTCTTCTATAAAATTTGTTACCATAGATACTTGTTTTTCATCAGATAAAGAAACATCTAGATGTGTTAATTGATTTAAATCTTTAAAATCAGCAATAGATGAAAAATAATGAGGCATGGTATCAATTATAAAAGAGCCTATATACGTTTGTTCAATTGTTTCTTTTCCTTGATTGATAAAAGGAATAAAAATCATTGAGAGAACAAAATATACAATAATGATTCCTTCAATAATTGATAAAATCAAACCTAATAAATGATCTAATAATTTTGTCATTTTTAATAAAGAAACAATTTTCTTTAAAAACGGTTTTAATAAAACACCAATTCCCTTTAAAATGAAATAACCAACAATAAATAAAATAACAGCAACTAACAATTGATTGACCTTTATACCAATTGGTTCTAATAAACCTTCTAATTGATAAAGTGTAATCAATTTAGATAAAGGAAAAGAAAAATTAATTGTTAGAAAATAAGCTATAAAAAGACTAAAAAAGTCATAAAGTCGAATAATGAATCCTTTTAGATAACCAATAAATGTATATATAATAAGGAATAGACCTATAATTATATCGATTATGTAGGGATTATTTAATAAAGCCATAAATACCTCCTTGCAATTATTGTATCAAAACAAAAATATAGTGTCAAAATTTGAAAAATATGCTATAATTAGTATATATGGTAGGAGGAAAGAAATGACATGAATGTAGCAAATAATAACAAACCAATGAATATTATGGATATGCATGTTGAAAACTATGCCCCTTTAAGTAATGGTGGTCCATCAAACCAAGAAAAACAATATTATCCTTATTCTCACATTGGTTGTGATGAAACAGGATCAGGTGATTTTTTTGGACCATTATGTGTTGTTGCATGCTATATCGATGAACGTGATTATGATTGGTTAGCGAGCTTAAATGTTCGTGATCCTAAACTCATGACACCTCAAGAAGTTATTGAAATTGCTAGAGAGATCAAAGATCGACTTGTTTATAGTTTGTTGATTCTTGATAATTCTCACTACAATCAAATGGCAGCTGCTGGTAATAATCTAGCAAACATTAAAGCAAAACTTTATAATCAAGCCGTTACAAATGTAATGCAAAAAGTTGCAATGAAAGTTGATAAAAAAGTCGTAAATCAATTTGTTTCACCTAAAACGTATTATAATTATTTAAAGAGTGAAGTAATCGTTGTTAAGGATTTATCTTTTGAACAAAAAGGAGAAGAACAATACTTTGCAATTATGTGTTCGTCTATTCTTTCAAAATATGCCTTTTACCAATATTTTAATAACATGTCTAAAAGCTTGAAAGTGAAATTGCCTCGTGGTAATACAAGCTCAGTTGTCGATCATGTTGCTGTAAGTATTGCTAAAAAGTATGGTAAAAAAATGTTACTTAAAGTAACAAAAACTAATATGACTAATTATAAGCGTATTAAAGATGTAATTTAAGGTCTTCCAAAGAAGACCTTTTTATTTTATAAACTATTTAATTCAAATGCTGGAATTTTTGTGTATTTGACACCCGCGGCATCTAACATACGTTTTGCAGCACGATCACTGTCTGTTCCATTATATTTATCATCTTCATAAATAATTTCTTTAATACCACTTTGAATAATGGCTTTCACACATTCATGACATGGGAATAAAGAAACATAGATCGTACATCCTTGTAAATGAGAAATACTATTTAAGATGGCATTCAATTCTGCATGAACAACGTAAGGATATTTTGTATCATACAAATCCCCTTCTCTTGCTGCCCATGGAAACTGATCATCTTCGCATCCCCATGGAAGTCCATTATATCCTACTCCTACGATCTTATTTTCTGGAGAAACAATACACGCTCCTACTTGTGTATTAGGATCTTTTGAACGATAAGCTGAAAGCTTAGCAACTCCCATAAAATATTGTTGCCAACTAATAATCTTTTTAGACATTTTATTCTCCTTTCAATTCATCAAGTTTTGCTTGAAAATAATCAGGTAAAGGACATTCAAACTCTAAATATTCACCTGTAGTAGGATGAATAAATCCTAATTTTTTAGCATGTAAGAATTGTCCATGACTTTGATCATCTTTTTTCTTTCCATACTTAGGATCTCCATAAACTGGATAACCAATATAAGACATATGCACCCTAATTTGATGCGTTCTTCCTGTTTCAAGTCGACATTCAATTAAAGACATATCATCATATCTTTCTAATACTGTAAAATTAGTAATTGCTTCTTTACTGTTATTTTTTGTGACAGCCATTTTTTGACGATCATTGACATCTCTACCAATTGGTGCATTGACTTTACCATGAACATGTGGAATAACACCATGAACTAAAGCCACATAACGACGTGTAACACTATGTTCTTTTAACTGTTCACTCAATGATTTATGAGCTTTATCATTTTTTGCTACCATTAATAAACCACTTGTTTCTTTATCTATACGATGAACAATACCAGGACGATTCACACCATTGATTCCTGATAAATCTTTACAATGATAAAGTAAAGCATTTACTAAAGTACCACTATAAATTCCCACACTTGGATGAACGATCATCCCTGAAGGTTTATTGACAACGATAACATCTTGATCTTCATAAACGATATCTAAAGGAATATCTTCTGGTAAAACATCCATCTCCTTATTATCAGGAATCGTGATTTCAATAGCATCATTCATTTTAATTTTATAACTTGCTTTTTCAATTTTTCCATTTACAAGAACATGCCCTTCTTTAATATATTCTTGAATAAGTGTTCTTGATAAATCAGAAATTGAATTCATAATAAACTTATCTAAACGTACATTTTCTTCATTAATCTCTAATTTTCTTTTTTCCATTAATATAATCCTCAAATATAATCTCTAAAATAATCAATCCTACTCCTATTACTACTGCCATATCAGCAATATTAAAAATAGGAAAATCATAACCAAAAATAATAAAATCAATAAAATCTCTAACATATCCAAAATAAAGACGATCTGTTAGATTTCCAACAAGACCTGCAAAAGTTAAAACAATTCCATAACGTGTTAATCTTTGAGCTTTGGTTGTCTTACTAAAGTAATGAAACATAAAAATTGCTGCAGCAAGCGAAACAACTACAAACAAACTAATATGTCCTGATAACATTCCCCAAGCTGCTCCTTGATTATGCGAATATGTATAATAAAAGAAATTATCAATAATCGCTTGCGATTGCCCTAGCATCATCGAAGAAGACACTAATATTTTTGTAAGTTGATCTCCAATAACAACCACCAAAAAAGTAACAATATATAAAACCCAATTTTTCTTACTTATATTTTTCATCTAATCACCAAGGACATTATACAATAAAGCTTTTTAAAATCCTAGTATGACTTTTTTAAATATGTAGTATTTAAAACCATTTCAAATAGTTTATATTGCAAAAAAATATGATAATCTATAAAATAAATATGAGGTGAAATTATGAATAAAGAAACACTAGAAACTCTTGTTGAAAAAGAAAGTCAAAAAAGTTCTATTACATCTAAAGATATTCCTGATTTAGATCTCTATATGGATCAAATTATGACTCTTTTTGAAACTCATCTAGCAAATCATAAAAAAAATGAAGATGATAAATTACTTACTAAAACCATGATCAATAATTATTCCAAAGCAAAAGTCATTACGCCTGTAAAAGGGAAAAAATACACTAAGGAACAAATCATTCAAATGTTGATCATCTATCAATTAAAAAATAATCTTTCCATTCAGGAAATTAAAGATCTATTGACACCTATTTATGAAAATAACGATGATTTATCAAATCTTTATGATCATTTTATAGATATTAAACACTCTTTAAATTCCCAACTTCAAAAAATGATTCAAAAAATAATGGATGATTATCAATTAAAAATTGAAAACTATCAAGATTTATTTTTATTGGTAGCTATTTTATCTTCATTAAGTCATTCGCTAACAAATATTGCGGAAATGCTTATTGAAACGAAAGAAATATAGTTTAAAACAATAGCCAACTTTTATTTTTTCTTCGTTTACTATCTATTTATTTTTCTATATAATGTATAAAAAAAGCGAGGTACTATATGAAAATTAATGAATTATTAAAGAAAAGACCAACATTGTCTTTTGAAATATTCCCACCAAAAAATAATGAAAATGATATCACATCTATTTATGCAACCATTGATGAACTAGCAAAAATGAATCCTGATTTCATTTCTGTCACTTATGGAGCTAATGGTTCTACATCTAAAAATACATGTAAGATTGCCTCAACCATTAAAAATAAATATGGTATTGAATCTGTAGCTCATTTAACATGTATGAATAATACAAAGGATGAAATCAAAGAAATTCTAGAAGAACTTAAAGAAAATGATATTGAAAATGTCCTTTCTTTACGTGGCGACTATCCTAAAGATGGTGATGGTATTAATCATGGTGATTTTAAATATGCCAGTGAATTAAATGAATTCATTGAAGAAAACTTTCCTAATGATTTTTGTTTATCTGGTGGATGTTATCCAGAAACACATTATGAAGCTAAAAACTTTGAAGAAGATCTTTTAAACCTAAAGAAAAAAGTCGATGCTGGAGCTAAATATCTTGTTACTCAAATTTTTTATGACAATCAATATTATTATCGTCTAGTCAGAGAAGCAAGAAAAATTGGAATTCATGTCCCTATTCTTGCAGGAATTATGCCTGCTCATAATCCAAAACAGTTAAAAAATATCGCAAAAATGTCAAATTGTTCTGTTCCGTTTGATTTAGCAGCTATGATCGATCGTTTTGCTGGAAATCCTAAAGCGGGAAGGGAAGTTGGTTTACACTATGCAACTTATCAAATCATCGATTTAATGACTCATGGTGTAGATGGAATACATATTTATACAATGAATAAACCAGAGATTGCAAAAGAAATTTTAAAAAGAACAGAATATATTCGTGATGAATTTTTCAAAGATTAAAGAAAATGCTTTAAAGTATTTAGGATATCATCATCAAATACTTGATGAAAAAATGAATGTTTTGATCGATGAATGCATAGAGGAAATTGAAAAAATGAGTTCTTTTAGAGCAACTTATCGTAAATTTCCTCTTTCTTTTCATCCTTTAAGAATTGATGAAATTTCTTTAAATCTCGATTATCCAGACTTGAATAATTTATTTCAAAATTGTCATGATGTTGTTATTATTGGCTGTACTTTAGGCCTGCAAGTTGAAAAAAGATCTCATTATTACAGTCATATCGATATGACCAAAGCAACTATTTTTGATGCCGTTGCAAGTAGTTTTTTAGAAGTGCAATGTAATGAATATGAAAATGAACAACTGATTGGTAAAAGAACGTTTCGTTTTTGTCCAGGTTATGGTCGTGTCCCTATTGAACTCAATAAAGAGCTTGCATTCATTATCGAAAGTTCTAAAAAAATTGGTTTGACGGTTCAAGAAAGTAATATTTTATTACCTCAAAAATCAATGATTGGTTTGATTGGTTTAGGTGATAATAGAAAAGAAAAAACATGTCAGAATTGTTTACATATAAAAGATTGTAATTTTAGAAAGAGAGGTCAAACATGTTACGCGAAAGATTAAATAAAGATCTTCTTATTTTTGATGGTGGTTTTGGTTCACAACTTCAAGAACTAGGAATGAAGGCTGGAGAAATTCCAGAATATTATAATATTGAACATCCTGAAATGATTATTGATATCCATCATCGTTATTTAAAAGCAGGAGCTGATTTTATTACAACCAATACATTTGGCGCAAATACCCTTAAATTAGAACAACATAAATATAGTTATCAAGAAGTGATTTTAGCGGCTATTCAAAATGCAAAAGAAGCTAAAAAAATCAAACCTGATGCTTATATTGCTTTAGATATTGGACCTATTGGTAAACTTATGGAACCGATGGGAACTTTAACTTTTGATGAAGTTTATCAAAGCGTTAAACAAATGGTAGAACTTGTAAAAGAGGATATTGATGTTGTTTTATTTGAAACAATGACAGATATTTATGAATTAAAAGCAAGTATTTTAGCCGTTAAAGAATGTAGTGATCTTCCTATTTTTGCGACGATGACCTTTGAAACAAATGGTCGTAGTTTATCAGGATGTGATCCTCTTACAATGGTCAATGTCTTAGAAGGATTAAAAGTGGACGCTTTAGGGATCAACTGTTCTTTAGGGCCAAATGAAATGGCTCCAATTATTGAAAGCATTTTAGAAAGTACCTCTTTTCCTGTGATGATTCAACCAAATGCAGGTCTCCCTCTTTTAGAAGACGGACAAACCATTTATCCAATGAAAGCAGATGAATTTATTGAGGCAATCGTTCCTCTTGTTAAAAAAGGAATCGCTATCGTTGGTGGATGTTGTGGAACAACCCCTGAATTTATTCAAAAATTAAAAGAAAACTGCCCAACAACAGTGACTCCAAGAGAAGTTTCTTTGTTGACACGTGTCTCTTCAGGAACAACAACTGTTGAATTTGGAAAACATGTTGTTGTTTGTGGAGAAAGATTAAATCCAACAGGAAAGAAAAAATTAAAAGCTGCTTTAAAAGAAGAACGTTATGATGAACTTGTTATAGAAGCCATCAAACAAGAACAAGCAGGAGCTCATGTTTTAGATGTCAATGTCGGTTTACCTGGTATTGATGAACCAAAAGTGATGAAGCATGTTATTAAATTATTACAAGAAGTTATTCAACTTCCTTTACAAATTGATAGTTCTAATTTCCAAGCAATTGAAGAAGCTTGTCGTTATTATAATGGAAAACCACTTATTAACTCTGTCAACGGGAAAGATGAAACCATGGAGGCTGTCTTCCCTGTTGTAAAAAAATATGGTGGTGTTGTCATTGGCTTAGCCTTAGATAAAAATGGCATTCCTCCAAAGGCTGAGCAAAGATTTGAAATCGCTAAAAAAATCATTAATAAAGCAAAAGAATATGGCATTGATAAAAAAGACATTATTATTGACTGTCTTGTTTTAACCGCTTCTGCCCAACAAAAAGAAGTTATGGAAACAGTCAAAGCTGTTTCTATGGTTAAAACATTGGGTGTGCATACTGTTTTAGGAGTAAGTAACGTTTCTTTTGGTTTACCAAATCGTCCTTTACTTAATAAAACATTCTTAGCAATGGCCATGTCGGCAGGACTTGATTTACCAATTATCAATCCATTAGATCAAGAATTAATGAATACAATCGACGCCTTCAATGTACTTTATAATTATGACCAAGACGCTACAAACTACATTCAAAAACAAGCACAAAGTCAAGTTGTTTTACCAAAACAAACAACATCCTTTTCTTTAAACGATGTTGTCTTACACGGTTTAAAAGATGAAGTCAAAAAAGCAACAGAAACAGCCTTAGAAAGTCAAGATGGACTAACAATCGTCAATGACATTTTAATTCCTGCTCTTGACCAAATTGGAAAAGACTATGAAACAGGTAAAATTTTCTTACCACAATTAATTCAATCAGCAGAAGCTAGTAAAATTGCTTTTGATGTTATTAAACAAACTTTTAAAACAACGAAATCTTCTAAAGGCCCTGTTTTAATTGCAACTGTCCATGGAGATATTCATGATATTGGAAAAAATATTGTAAAGGTTGTTTTAGAAAGTTATGGCTATCAAGTTATTGATTTAGGAAAAGATGTTCCTGCAGAAGTCGTTTTAGAAGCCTATCATAAGCATCATCCTAAAGCTATTGGTCTTTCAGCTTTAATGACAACAACGGTTGTTTCAATGGAAGAAACGATTACTTTATTAAAGCAAGAAGAAAACATGTGTCCAATCTTTGTTGGTGGTGCCGTATTAACAGAAGATATCGCACAAGATATTCATGCGGATCACTATACAAAAGATGCCATGGCTGCCGTCAATTTACTCAATGAAATTGTACATTAAAAGGAAGTTTATTGAAAACTTCCTTTTACTATATGATTTAAAATTTGTCCACAAACATAAGCATCATCATAAGCACGATGCGCATTTTCATTTTTGATATGTAAATAATGAGCAATCGTTCCTTGTTTATAATTATAAGGTCCATGAATATATTTTCTTGATAATTGTAAGGTATCTACATAACAGATCTTTCCTGTTAATTGAAGTCGATCAAATGTTTCCCTTAAAAATGACATATCAAATTTCGCATTATGCGCACAAACAATCACTTTGCCTTCAAGAGCCTCTTTCATAAACCCTTGGAACATCTCGTATGCTTTTTCTTCTCGTGGTTGATTTTCTAACATCTCATTGGTAATATGTGTCAAATTAGAAATAAACTCAGAAACTTCTACTTCAGCATTGACAAGTGTATTAAATTTTTGAACAGCTTGTCCATTTTCAAAAAGAACAGCTCCTAATTCAATAATTCTTTCCTCTTTTGGATTCAAACCTGTTGTTTCTACGTCAAAAGCAATAAATCTTTTTTCTAATTGTTTTTTGATATCTTGATCATATTTTACTTTAATAAGTTCTAACATCTTATAATCTCTCTAAAAAATGAATTAATCTTTGATAACATTTATAAAATGAATTCATATTTAATCTTTCATCAGGAGTATGAATATCAAACATATCTGGCCCTAAAGTAATAATATCTAAATCTTGAAGTGCCCCTTTGAAAATACCTGTTTCAAGACCACTATGTGTTCCTTCTTCTTTTAAAGTGATTTCTTCTGTTTCTTTAACAAAATCAACATATTGTTTTCTAAGTTTTGAACCTTCATCGTAATTCCATCCTGGATAGTTATTATCTAAAATATATTTTGCCTTAAACATTGATGCAATTAAACTCAATTTGTTTGATAATTCATCTTTAGCCGATTCCATTGGAGAACGAATTGAAAAATAAATATTGAATTTTTCATTCATTTCCACTACACCCATATTTAAAGAAATATTGGTAAGATCCATTTTTAAAGATTTATGCATAAAGCCATTAGGCATTAAATACATCATTGAAATAATATCTTGGCTTTCTTTAACTGAAATCACTTCATTTAAAGAATCTACTTTTTCTAAACGAACAAATATATGTTTATCACTTTCTTTTAATTCTTCTTTTAAATCATTTTCTACTTTTAAAACAACTTCTTTGATTTTTTTAAAATCATCATTTGAAGCAAAGACACTGACACATTCTCTAGGAATCGCATTATCTTTTAAACCACCTTTAAAACTTCCTAATAAAAATTCAATATTATTTAAAGAAAGATGATAATAGACACGTGTCATAATCACATTAGCGTTTCCTCTTTCTAAATGAATAACGCCTCCTGAATGTCCACCTTGTAAGCCACCCACATAAAGTTGATAACAAGGTGATTCGTTTTTTAGATAAGAAAGTCCTTTTTCAACAACAGCTCTTCTTCCTCCAGAACAGCTTACAGTAATAATTTTTTCTTTCCCTCTATCAAGTCCAATCATCTTTTTCGCTTTTAAAATACTTTTATCAAGACCCATTGCTCCATTAAGTCCTACTTCTTCTTGAACGGTAAAAACACATTCTAAAGCTGGATGTTTTAAGCTTTCATCATCTAGTAAAGCAAGCATATAACAAACACCAACACCATCATCCGCTCCTAATGTTGTTTTATTGGCATGTAAAAAACCATCTTCTTCAATAAGTTCAATAGAATCTTTTGAAAAATCATGATCACTATCATTATTTTTTTCACAGACCATATCCATATGTCCTTCTAACATGACTGTTTCATGATCTTCATAGCCTTTTGTTGCTTCTTTAAAAAGCACGATATTATGCATTTTGTCCCTTACATATTTTATATTTCTTTCTTTTGCAAAGTTTTCCACATAATCACAAATTGCTTTTTCATTGTAAGATCCTCTTGGAATCTTTGAAATTTCTCTAAAATAATATTCTACTTTTTCCATATATATTCCCCTATACTAATGTTCTATTCATCCATTTATTGGATCTATATCTAATCATAAAACAAATTGACCTAAAAATCCAGTCAACAATCATAGCCCACCAAACACCAATGACACCCATGTGTAAATACAAAGCAAAAACATAGCTTAAAGCAAAACGGAAAGTCCACATTGAAAATGTAGAAACGATCATTGTAAAAGTTGCATCATTGGCTGCACGTAAGGCATTTGGGAAAGAAAATGCCATTGGCCAAACAAAGAAATCAAAAATGCAGTGAAGAGAGACCATGGAAACCGCTAAATTAGCAGTATCTTGTGGTAAAGCATAAAATCTTAAAATATATCTAACCCCAACAAGTAAAATACCAGCCGATATAATCGTAGAAATATAAGCAATAATCATCAGTTTTTTCGTATAATATTTAGCTTGCTGATAATCATTAGCCCCAATACATTGGCCTACAACTGTTAAAATAGCAAGTCCTAAAGCCATTCCTGGAACAACGGCAATAGACGTTAAACTAAAGGCAACAGCATGCGCTGCAATGGCAGCTGTTCCAAAAGTTGAAACAAGTCGTTGAACAAGGATTTTCCCCATTTGAAACATTCCATTTTCTAAACCATTTGGAATACCAATTTTTAAGATTCTTTTGACAGTTGAAAAATCAAACTTATATTTTAAATACGTATCAATATGTACAATATGTTCTTTATTTAATAACATATATAAAATAATAAATGAACAGAACATTCTTGAAAGTAAAGTAGCAATTGCTGCTCCTTTGACTGACATATTTAAAATAAAAATAAAGAAGTAGTTTAAAACGATATTTCCAATATTCATATAAAATGAATTTGTCATAGCCACTTTACTATTTCCCATTGATCTAAATAAAGCAGCCCCACCATTAAATAAACCAATAAAAGGATAAGATAAGGCTGAAAAGAAAAAATAAGTTCTTGCATAAGCCATCACATCACTTTCAATATGTCCAAAAATCAAATTCAATAAATTCCCATTGAAAATCATACATAAAACCATAATAACAAGCGATAAACCTAAGATGGTAAATAAGAGCTGTTTGGCACTATGGCAAGCCATCATTTCATCTTTTTTACCAATATATTGCGAACAAACAACAGCTCCTCCTGTAGCTAGTGCCGAAAAGATATTGATAATCAACACATTTAACCCATCGACAATACTCACTCCTGAAACCGCACTTTGCCCGCATTGGGAAACCATCATCGTATCAAAAATCCCAATTGTCAATGCTAATACCTGTTCAATAATTAAAGGTATTATCAATTTTTTTAAATCTCTATTACTAAATAACAAAATAATCACTTCCTCGCATCTATTATATACCTCTTATTTATTCTCGTTTTATGCTTTCAAAAAATGAAAAAAATCTAATGCATGTTGCGATCTCGCCAACAATCATTAGATCTAGAACTTCCATCATTATAAATAATATAAGGAACTGCCCTTCTTCTTTCATAGCCTTCTTCATTTTTTAATAAATCTTGAATAATTGAAAGACGTTTGTTCCCGTCCTTACAATAATATTGACCATCAATAATATTAACTTTAATAGGAAAAGATAAACCTATTCTCTTTATGGAATCATACATTGACTGAGGATAAGGACAATACTCAAAATTTATTTCTTGAAAATTTATTTTTCTAATTCTCATTTAATATTAAATTCCTTTTCAAAGAAATCTGCAATACCATCTTCATCCACTGTTAAAGTCACTGTAGAAGCATGTTTTTTAACTTCATCATCCGCATTACCCATCGCAACAGAAGTTCCTACAAGATGAAACATTTCAATATCATTTTCACCATCACCAAAAGCATAAGTATTTTCTTTTGGAATATTTAATTTTTGATATAAATACTCACACGCTGTTCCTTTTGTGTAACCTTGAGGATGTACATCCATACGAATATGTCCTGTATCATAAGCATTGATGGACCATTCTTTTGGTAACATATCTAAGGCTTCATGTAAGTCTTTTGCATTATAGAAAAGCGCTGTTACTGTATTGGCTTTAATATCTTGAAAACGCCAATCATCATTATACTCTTCAGGTAATTTATCTGTCCCATTATAAAGTCTTAAATGTTTTTTGATGAGTTCTCCATCTACATCACTGAAATAACTTGTCGCTCTTTCACTGATAATATATTGACCATTGGTTGCTTCATAAACACTATTTTGTAAGTTTAAATCTTTCACACTAAAAACGTTATTTAATAAAACTTCTTGATGAAATTCAATATAGCCTCCATCACAACCAATAAAGCCATCAAAAGGAATTTCGTCTAAACATTCTGGCTTAACCCCTCTTGCACTCGCTACAACAATATAGTTTCCTTGTTTTTGAAATTCTTTTAAAGCATGAATTGTTTTATCTGTTGGTTTTAATAATTGATGAGGAACATTGATCATCGTTCCATCCACATCAAAAAATGCAATTTTAGTCATGTATATGCTCCCTTATATATTTTTCTACTTCTTCTTGATCAGAAAAATGAATCTTTTCTGTTCCAATAATTTGATAATCTTCATGACCTTTTCCTAAAATCATTAAGATATCGTTTTCTTTTAATAAACTCATTCCTTTAGCAATCGCTAGATGACGGTCATTGATGACTTCATAATCACCACTAACACCTACTAAAATATCATTAATGATTTTTTGAGGGTCTTCTGTTCGTGGATTATCATCTGTAATAATGACATGATCACTATGTTTACAGGCAATTTCCCCCATGATTGGTCGTTTTGTCGTATCACGATCTCCCCCACAACCAATAATCGTAATAATTCTTCCTTTTTTAAATTCTTGAGCACTTTCTAAAACATTTAAAGTGGCATCAGGGGTATGGGCATAATCTACAAAGATACCATTTGTACCATAAACGATTAACTCCATTCTTCCTTTAGGTGCTTTGAGTTTTGTATTTAAGGCTAAAATAGCATCAATTTCATATCCTAATTCATGAATTAAAAGCATCGCTGTAAGATAGTTATAAACATTGTATCTTCCTACCATTTGAATATGTGTTTGATATTCTTTTTCTTGATATTTAAAGGTAAAGGTTGTCCCTAAGTGAGAAAATTCAATATTTTGAATAAGAACATCACCTTTTTGATCAGAAATCAAAAGATTTTGATTACCTTCTAATTCAAAATGTGAAGCATGTGGATCATCACCATTTATGACAGCAATTTTCTTTCCTCTGGTCTTTTTAAATAATAGTTGTTTGGCATTCGCATAATTTTCTAATGTTTTATGAAAATCCAAATGATCTTGTGTTAAGTTTGTAAAAGCAACTTCATCAAATTCTAAGCCATGAATACGATCTTTCGCAAGTGCATGTGAAGAAACCTCCATCACAAGTACTTTACACCCGGCATCTTTTGCTTTAATAAAATAATCATAAAGCACATCTACGTCAGGTGTTGTATTCACCATCTTAATAAAGTTCCCACAATAATAAAAACCAATTGTTCCCATATAAGCACAAGGAATATCAAGCATCGTCATCATTTGATACATCATATAACCAATCGTTGTTTTACCATTTGTACCTGTAACCCCTATTAATTTCATATCTTTGAAATAAGGATAATAATGTTTGTACAAATAATCTTTTAAATACGCCCTTGTATCTTCAACAACAACAGTTTCAACATCATAGTTTCCTTCTTCTACAATGACTTTCGTTGCTCCATTTTTGATTGCTTGAGGAATGTAATCATGACCATCTCGATTAACATTTCTAATCGCAATAAAAGTATCTCCTGGTTTTACTTTACGTGAATCTGTTTTTAAATCTATTTCCATAATAATCTCCTTAATAAACTAATTGAATTGCATTATGTATACATTTTAAATGATAAGTTCCAGGTTCATATTTTTCTCCATCAATATTAACATATTGACTTGTTTTTACCCAAACATCTTCTTCTTTAAAATGTTGAAATTTTTTTGTTTTATGTAATGTATTGGTGATCAGTCCTTTTAAATAATATGGTAATTCTTTTTTAGATATTTCTGGTACCACCGATATATCAATCATACCATCTTCTAAAGATGAATAATAACCAGCTTGATAGCCACCCCCAAAATAATGACCATTACAAAAGGTACAAATCAAAACATTACCTTGATAAATATCTTTATTATATGTATAAATATCGGTTGGATAAAATTTTAAATGAAAAATCTTATTTAAAATCGTTAAACTATATTGCATAATTCTTGGAAATAAGGTTGTCTTACGATTTGTATTCACTAGATTTCCAACATCAGCATCTAAACCACAACAAAAGACATTGATACAATATAAATCTTCTTTGCATTGAATCACATCAATTGCTTTGGCTTGCTTATTTAATGACTCTTTAAAAATCTTTATCGCATCTAAATTTTTGTAGATGCTTCTAGCAAAATCATTACCTGTTCCTTGCGGAATGACAACGAGTTCATGAAAAGATCCTACCATGCCATTGACCACCTTATGAACAAAACCATCGCCACCTATCGCATATAAACGACAAACTTCCTTTTCATCTTGATAAGATAAGGCTATCTTTCTTGCATCATCTAAATCTTTGGTATAGCGTAATTCATAACGTTTTCCTTGCATCATTGTTACTATACAATTAATCAAACTTTTAGAAGTATCTGGTTTTAATATAAAGATATGTTTCATGTTTATCACCTTATCCATTATAACATAAAAGAGAGTGCAATTAACACTCTCCATCTTATCTTCTTTTCTTATTCTTTCTATAAAGACAACAAATAATAAAAGCAATAATTAAAATAGCTACAACAATAGCTTTATTAAAAACTTCAACCGGTTCAAAAAAAACACCAATACTTCCTGATAAAAAAATCATCCCTAATAAACACATTATAAATACAATAATAAGAGCCTTTTTCATAATTACCTCCATATAAAAACAATTTATCTATGATCAATGTATCATAAACCAACCGTTCTTTCATTATTTATAACTTAAATGACATCTTTCAAACATAAATGACATTCTATCTATTAATTGATGAAGCAATTTTATGATAAGTATGTCTTTTACCACGAATCGCAATTGATAATGCCATAATATTTTCAGGTAAGGCAATACCACAGAATCCTGCATCTCCAATATGTTGAATATCAATTCCACATCTTTTATTTAATAAAGCAATTTCACGAATTGTTCCTTCATCTGCACCTTCTTGGCTTGTACCAATCGCACTTAATGATAAAGCCCCATGAGCTTTAATATAACGACAAGCTTCAGTCACTTCTTGTTCAGATAAACCTGGAACTGTATTAACTGCTGGCATTAAAATAACATCTGCCCCTGCTTCAATGAACTCTTTGATACTATTCATATCAACGATTGGTTCATCGATTCCAGCTGCATGCATTTTCCCTGCAATAATTAATCCTTTAAAATATTTTTTAGCTTCTTTGATTGCTTCGCAAATTGAATGATTTGAAACTCCAACTCCTGGATTTCCTGTTAAACAAATAAAGTTGAAACCTAATTCTTGAGCTTTAATATAAGTTTCTTTTCTTGCTTGTCTACCTGTAGAAATCACACGTCTTTCTTCCATTAATTCAGCTTCTAAATCAACTGGTTCTAGGTTACATCCAATTGGACGACCAACGATTTCTTTTAATTTTTCTACAGGATTATCACATTCTGGTAACCCTTTGATTTCTGGGTTATTACAATCAAAACAATTTAATAAAACCATGTCACTTCCAAATGAAACAGCAAGTTCAGCATTTGTAAGATCTCCTAATAAAGGTTCAATCGCAACAACTGTTTCTGTCATCACAGTTCTTCCTTCACTAGCAAGAATAGCTTGTTTTAATTCTTGTCCATCCATTTTCAACATTTCACTACTTGTACAACTTAATAATCTTTTCATTTCTTAAAACCTTCCTTTTCATGTCTCTATTATCCTATATGTATATACAAGAGTCAATTATTGATTATCTATTTGTTCTTGTAATTCTAATAAATAAAGATATCTTTCATTTTTCTCATCAATTTGTTTTTGCAAGTCATCTCTTTGTTTTGAAAGTTCATCAATTTCTTTAAAATTAGTAACACCATTCATCTTTTCTTCAATTTGACTTAAATTTGTTTCTAAATCCATAATGACATCTTCAATTTCTTCAAATTCTTTCTTTTCCATATAAGTCATTTTGATTTTCTTTTGTTTACTTTGTTTATAAGCTAAAGCCCCTTGACTCTTTTCTTTTTCTTCTTTAGTTGTAGTATCAAGATTTTGACTATAACCCCCATTAACATATCTTAAATGTTGATTTTGTAAGATAAATAAACCATCACAAATACGATCCAAGAAATATCGATCATGACTAACAGTCATAATAATACCTTCAAAATCATCTAAATAATCTTCTAAAATATTAAGAGTATCAATATCTAAATCATTTGTCGGTTCATCTAAGACAAGAACATTAGGCATCATCATTAATACACGCAACAAATAAAGTCTTCTTCTTTCACCACCAGAAAGTCGAGAAATTGGTGTATGTTGTAACCTAGCATCAAATAAAAATCTTTCTAACATATCTTTAGCAGATAATCCTTGACCATCTACTTTAAAGTCATTGGAGATTTCTTGAATATAATCAATGACCTTCTTATTCATTGGAAGATCATCATATCCTTGTTTAAAATAACCAAAACGAACAGTCTCGCCAATTTCTACATAACCCGTATCACTCTTTAAATTTCCTGTAATAATATTTAATAAAGTTGATTTCCCTGTTCCATTATCTCCTAATATCCCAATACGATCATGTTGTTTAAACATATATGAAAATTCATCAAAGAGTTTCTTTTGTTCAAAACTTTTAGAAATTTCATGAAGTTCGATTGTCTTTTTACCAAGACGAGAGAACGTATGAATCATTTCTACTTTTCCATTGACTTCTACATCTTTAACTTTTGATAATTCTTCAAACCTTTGAAGACGATCTTTACTTTTAGTTGTACGTGCTTGTACACCAGCACGTACCCATTCTAATTCTTTTTTTAAAAAAAGTTTTCTTTTTCTTTGACTAGAAAGTTGTGTTTCTAAACGAACTTGTTTAAGTTCAAGATATTTTGAATAATTCGCTTCATATTTATAAATTTGACCATGATCTATTTCAATAATACGATTAACAACTCTTTCTAAAAAATAACGATCATGTGTCACCATTAATAAGCTTTTAGACCATTTAATTAAGAATTTTTCTAAATATTCAATCATCCCATTATCTAAATGGTTTGTTGGTTCATCTAAAATAAGTAAATCACAAGGTTTAATTAAAGCAATTGCTAAAGCAACTCTCTTAAGTTGACCTCCTGAAAGTTCTTTAATCTTTTGTGTTTCATCTATAATACCAAACTTACCTAACTGTGCTTTAATTTCATAATCATGAATTTCTTTAGAATCTAATTGTTTATAAACAGTTTCCATAATGCTATCATCTACATTATAAAGTGGCGTTTGTGGTAAATAATTAATACGGATATCTTTTTGATAACTTATTTTACCTTGATAGTCTTCTATTCCCGCAATTATTTTTAATAATGTGGATTTCCCTGTCCCATTAACTCCTAAGATTCCTACTTTATCTTTATCTTCTATATGTAATTCTATATGATCTAAAATACACTTTTCTCCATTATATTTTGTTAAATCTGTCATTGACACTAACATTTTCATCACCCACGCTATCATACCACAAACAAAAACAAAACGCGACTACTCGCGTCTTGTCTTGTAATGTTTTATTAATAAAAGAAGAAGTGTTGAAATTGATAATCCCAATAATGCATACCAAAATTCTTGTTTTGTATCATCTCCCGTAGCAACTGGACTTGTCGTTACAGGTGTTGACTTTTTAACTTCCGTTTTAATTGTTTCACTTGGCTTTTCAGGTTCATCAACATTAGTTTCTATTACTTTGTATGAAACTGTTGGGAACAAAAATTCTTCAGGTTCTAATTCTTTAGAAAAACTATCAATAGGATGTAAAATAGCTTGCGTATTTGTTTTTAATCCTTCTTTAAAAAGATGACCATCTTCATCGTATTCCCCATATTCTCCTGCTTTTTTTTGAGGATTCATAAGTTGTAAAGTATAAACAAGTTGAACATGTTCGAATTGACTCACAGGTACATTCATTTTCCAAATAAAATATTCCTTTTCTTCAGGATAATAGAATAATTCATAAGCATAACCATTTTCTTGATGATTAAAACCATAATGATTTTCTTCGATGAATTCTGGAACATATTTGTGATTTCCAACCATCATATAAAATTGTTTTGTATCTGTTATAAAGTCAAAATCATAATCATTTCCATAATTGTCTTTTCCTTTACCCATAAAGTCTTCTACATAAGTTCCTTGATCCAATAAATAATAAATATCATTTTGAATATCTTTAAAAGAAATTTCTTGTCCTTTAGATAAATAATTCATAAAAGATGTTGCCCATGGATAATTACTATATCCATTAGCAAGCATTGAATAACAATGATATCCTTCATCTTTCATTGCTTGGTAAGTAGAAACAGTATAATAAAGAGCTTTATCAACAGAATTTAACCCTTCTTTAGATTCTTCTAGAGGCATTATATTTGTTGGAGTCTCACCATAAAGATAATCATACTGATCTCCTTGAATGGCTAATTTTTCTTTTACATCTGTTAAATAATTATCCCAATCAGGAAGATCTTCTTGACCATATTTTAAATTCCAATTATCAGGTCCTGGCCAACTTGCAACAATGCCATCATTTTCAAACGACCAAGCTGTAACCGTTGCTTTTTGATTATACATATAAGTAATACCATCACTAACAAAGACCATATACTTACGTTTAGCTGCTACCTCTTGATCTTGATCCAATAACTCTTTTCCTGCTAATAATCCTGCATGACAATTCGTTCCAGATGTTATTTCTTTAAAAATCGCCTTTTTGATATCATCCAAATCATTTTCTAGATCAAACCATCCAAAAACATTTGCCTCTTTATTAAAAATAACAATCCCGACTTTTACTTTAGCATTTGTTTGTGAAATTTGTGTTTGTAAATTTTCCAACATATCTAAAGTTTGATTTTCAATTTGTGTACTTGTTGATTTATCTAAAACAAAAACAACATCTGAAACAAGTTTTTCACTTTTAGCAGGAAGCGAAAGTGTCACCTGGCTTCGATAATTTTCATCAAGTTGTGTGGCTGTTTTTGATTTAGAAATATCCCAATTGATGTCACTTGCTTTAACAGGAACTTGCATAAAAAATAAACTTACAAAAACTGTTAAAAGACATATTAATTTTTTCATTTTTTTCTCCTTTCCATCTCTACAATAAAAAGAAAAAAATACAAATCATGTCGATTGATTGCCTTTTTAAATAATTATTAAAAATATTTTTACAAGCTATGCCCTATCTTGTAAGAAGATGTCAAAGACTTTCAATTTATCGTATTTTTTAGAGTTCATGTTCAATACATAATTCAAGCATATAATCACCTCATCAAAGTAAGGAGAGATGTTTATGAAAGAAAAATTAATTCAATTCATGCAAGGAAGATATGGAATAGATACTTTAAATAATCATGCATTATTTTTTGTCATCGCTTTATTTATCCTTAATATATTCTTTAATAATAGAATCATTATGTCACTTGGATATCTTATTTGGCTTTTAGTTATCTATCGTATGTTTTCTAGACAAACATATAAACGTTATCAAGAAAATGAAAAATACTTAAAAGCAATTAAACCTGTTCAACAATTTTTTAATCTTCAAAAGAAAAGATTTTCCGATCGTAGTCATAAATACTACCGTTGTCCCTCTTGTAAACAAATGGTAAGACTTCCTAAAGGAAAAGGAAAAATTATTGTGACTTGTCCAAGTTGTCATCAAAAATTTGAAAAGAGAACTTAATTATGTTTGGCTATGTCGTTATTAATAAACCAGAATTAAAAATTAAAGATTATGATAAATATCAAGAATATTATTGTGGTTTATGTCAATCTTTAAAACAAAATCATGGTCGCCGTGGTCAATTGACTTTAAATTATGATTTAAACTTTGTAGGAATTTTGCTTTCTAGTCTGTATGAACCGACAGATAAACAATATTTAATTCGTTGCCCATTACATCCTTTTCATAAAAAGAGTGTACGTACTAATCAATATATGGATTATGTCAGTGATATGAATATTGTTTTAACGTACTATAAATTAGAAGACGATGTTTTAGATGAAAATTCTTTAAAAAGTAAAACTTTTAAACAACTTTTAAAAAAAGAATTTAATAGAATTAAAAAGAAATATCCTGATAAAGTAGAAAAAATTAAAGAACATTTAGACCAAATTCATTATCTAGAAAAATCACATTGTTTAGATTTAGATGAAGTTGCTGGTCATTTTGGTCATATCATGGCAAGTATTTGTGTTTATCAAGAAGATGTTTTTAAAGATGATCTTTATCAAATGGGATTTTATTTAGGAAAATTTATTTATTTGATTGATGCTTTTGAAGATGTAGAAGAAGATATCAAAAAACAAACTTATAATCCTTTTAAAAATAAATTTAAAGAAGAACACTTTCAAGAATATTGTTTTAATATTTTAGAAATGATGATTTCTAGAAGCAGTTTTTATTTTGAAAAGCTTCCTTTGATTGAAAATGTTGAACTTTTACGAAATATTATCTATAGTGGTATTTGGACAAAATTTGAACTGATTAAAAAGAAAAGAATGGAGGAAAAATCATGAATCCTTATCAAATACTAGGAATTTCCCCTAGTGCCAGTGATGATGAAGTCAAAAAAGCTTATCGTACACTTTCTAAAAAATATCATCCTGACGCTAATATTGGAAACCCTCATCAAGCAGAATACACTGAAAAATTTAAAGAAGTCCAAAATGCATATAAAACTATTATGGATGAAAGAAAAAAAGGTTTTAGACAACAAAGTTATGGTAGTCAAACAACCGGCGGCTATCAGTATCATGGAAATGACCAAGAAGCTTATCAAGAAGCTAGTGGTTTTATTCAAGGTGGACGTTATCAAGAAGCTTTAAATGTTTTAAATCAAATTCAAAATAAAACAGGTATGTGGTTTTATTTAGCTGCTTTAGCTGAAAATAGTTTAGGAAATAATATTCGTGCACAGGAATATGCTCAAACAGCTGTTCAAATGGAACCCATGAATATGCAATATATTTTATTATTAAATCAATTACAAGGAAATACAAGACAATATCGTCAAACCAGTCAACAATACGGTAATCCAGCAAGTATGATGAATTGTTGTTATTCGATTATGCTTTTAAATTGTATGATGTCATGTTGTTGTGGTGGAGGATATCATTACCCTATTTTATGTTGTTAGAAGGAGAAAATTATGGCAAAGGTTATTGGAATTGACTTAGGAACAACAAATAGTTGTATGGCTTTTTATGAAAATGGAAAAGCTAAAATTATTGAAAATAAAGAAAACCAAAAGACAACACCAAGTATTGTTGCTTTTGATAAAGATGGAAAGAAACTTGTTGGAGAACTGGCTAAACGTCAACAATCAATGAATCCAAAACGTACGATTTCATCTATTAAAAGAGAAATGGGACAAAATTATCATGTAGAAATTGATGGAAAACAACTTTCTCCACAGCTTATTTCTTCAATGATCTTACAAAAATTAAAAAATGATTCCGAAGCTTACTTACAAGAAGAAATCAACCAAGCGGTTATTACTGTTCCAGCATATTTTAATGATGCCCAAAGGCAAGCAACAAAAGATGCTGGAAAAATTGCGGGATTAGAAGTTTTAAGGATCATTAATGAACCAACCGCTGCAGCACTGGCTTATGGGCTTGAAAATGCTTATGGGCAAAAAGTGATGGTTTTTGATTTAGGTGGTGGAACTTTTGATGTTTCGATTATTGAAATTGGTAGTGGTGTAATCGAAGTTTTATCAACAGCTGGTGATAATCATTTAGGTGGAGATGATTTTAATAAAGCTATCTGTGATTTTATTTTAGAAAGCTTTTTAAAACAAGAAGGTATTGATTTAAGAAAAGATACCGTCGCTTATAGTCGCGTTTTAGAAGCCAGTGAACAAGCTAAAATCGAACTTTCAAGTCAATCAAGTACCCTCATTAATTTGCCTTTTATTTATCAAGATACAAACGGACCTAAAAACTTAGAAATCACACTTACAAGACAAAAATTCAATGAACTTACAAAAGGTCTTATTGACCGTCTTGTTTTACCAATGCAAACAGCTTTAAATGATGCCAGACTTACACCACAGGATCTCAATAAAATTATCTTAGTTGGTGGATCCTCTCGTATTTTAGCGGTTCAAGAAAAAGTAAAAGAAATTACGAACATGGAACCAAGTAAATCATTAAATCCAGATGAATGTGTGGCTTTGGGTGCTGCGATTCAAGCTGGAAAATTAAGTGGTGAAATGGTTTTATATGGTGAAGAGAATGATGTTCTTTTATTAGATGTCACTCCTTTAACACTTTCTATTGAAACGGTTGGTGGTGTCGCTACACCTTTAATTCCAAGAAATACAACGGTTCCAACCAGTCATAGTCAAGTCTTTACGACATCAGCCAACTTTCAAACACAAGTAGAAATCAATGTTTTACAAGGTGAAAGACCACTCGCAAAAGATAATCAATCTTTAGGAAAATTTAAACTAAAAAAAATCAAACGTGCGATGCGCGGTGTTCCACAAATCGAAGTTACTTTTGATATTGATAGTAACGGAATCGTTCATGTTTCTGCCAAAGACCTTGCCTCTGGAAACAGTCAAAGTATGACGATTGAAGGCTCTTCTAAAATGTCTGATAGTGATATTGAAGAAGCAATTAGACAAGCTAAGATGTATGAAAGCCAAGACCAAGTGACAAAAGATAACATGCTTTTAAAAAATGAAGTAGAAACTCTCATTATCAATGTTCAAAATGGTCTTGCCTCACATAAAAAAGAAATGGATAAAGCATTAAGAAAACAAATTAAAGCAGAACTTTCTTCTTTAATGAAAATGACAAGAAAATTCAATTATGAAACAGCTTCATCCAAAGAAATACAAAAAATAAAAGATTCTAAAAATCATTTAGAATCTCTAGCTCAAAATATCATCGGGAGATAAATGATCTCTCGATATTTTTTTGACAATTTCATCATGTCTTACAAATCCATACGTTGCGACAATCAAAGAGCCGCCTAAATCAAGCATTAAATCTTTCATCGTATCTTTTAATGCTTCATGCCCTTTTAAAGGAATATCATTTTTAGAAACAAGTGTTCCCTTTGTTGAAGCCATATATTGTTGAGCATTTGTATGAAAAATCCCATCACAACTATATTCTAAAATTTCCCAAAAAGCACCAACACCTAAAGAAAAAACCACTAAAAATAAGCATGTAAAATATTTATTCATATAAATAAATTTGCTTTTTTCTGCCATCATAATATGAATAAACCATAAAGCCACAAAAGATAGAATAATGCCTGAATGGAAATGAAGAAAAGAATCCCACCATGGATATTTTCCATAAAAATCAAGTCCATCTCCTAAAACTAAAGCATTAAACGCAAAAAGTGCAATAACAATATAAAGTGCTAAAGGAACATTGATCTTAAACCATTTCTTTAAAAACTTAGGTGCCGCTAAAACAAGTAACATCGCACTAAACTGTAAAATACGAAAAATCATAGTTGTCACATATTTTATGTAAACATCACCAATATGATGGCGATAAGCTAAAATAAAGATTGTCCATCCCACATGATAAATCAGTAATAAAATTGTTAAAACAAATAATATTTTTTTAATAAATAATAGCCTTTTCTCTGTTAATTTCCTATTTTTCATAAAGAATATAATCCCACCCTTTCATCATCCTTTGTTCACTTTGAAAAAAATGATTGCCTACATTCTTTTCAAAGAAACATTGATTCTCTTTTTGATAAATCTCATATGTCTCTAAAGTATTTTTTAACACATTTTTCATTAAAACATTTCTCGTTTTATGTTCTTTACTTCCTAAACTCAAATATATTTTCTTATGATAAATGGGATGTTCTTTTAAATAATCCAACCATCCTTCTTTCCATAAAGAACCCGATACACTAATTGCTCCATCTAAATCTAATTCATGCATCGCATAAAGACTAAAAAGCCCTGCAAGTGAATAACCACTAATATAACATTTTAAAGAAAGATTCTTTTGTTTAATTGTTTCAATTGTATGGAATAATGCTTTTCCTGTTTTTGATTCAAAAGAAAGTTCATCTTGCCAATCATTAATTTCAATAACCTCTAAAAGATACGAACTCTTTTGAAAGTAAGTTTTTGCCTTTTCTACAAATTCATCTTGTCCTTTCATGACAAGATAAATGATGATTCCTTTTTTATTCATCATCAACCTCTACAAAGATAGGTTCATGATGAAGAGCCGGTATAATTTTTTCAAATACATCTTTCATTTTTATTTTTAAACTCCTTGTATTAATACAAGGATGACATCCTAAGTAATCATCTTCTAATAAATCTTTATCCACCAATAATTGAACATGATGTTCATGATCATTCATTAAACCTAAAACACTCACTGAACCAGGTGTAATATCTAAATATTCCAACATTTTTTCATCACTTCCAAAGGATAGACGTGAACTGTTGATTTGTTTTGAAATCACTTTTGTTTTGAATTTTTTATGTCCTTTCAACATTAGTAAATAATATTGACTTTTATTTGAATTAACTAAAAATAAATTCTTACAAATTGTTGATTTTAAGTTTTTTTCTATTTCTAAACATACTTCCATGGTATTTGCTTCTTGATGATCAAGGCGTTGATAGTCAATGTTTAATTGATCGAGTAAATCATAAACTCTTTCTTCTTTATCTATTCTTTTATCTTGTGGTCTCCCTGTTACTAATTCCATTTAATCTACCTCATTTAAATTCACTTGATCTTTGATTTCATTAAATTGAATCATTGGTAATTGATTTTCATGATGTTCCCCTATAAACTTTTCCATCCATACCATATTATACCAACGTTTAAATTTATACCCACATTGATGAAATTCTCCCACCATTTGATATCCTAAATGATGATGATAATCAATACTATTGGTATCTAAATATTCATCATTTTGAATTGGTGAAGAAATACATGCATTTAAATTCGTAATATTTTGTGCTTTTAAAGCTTTTTCCAAAGCTTGATAAAGTCTTTTCCCTACCCCACATTTTCTTAAAGTATGATCTACATAAATCGATGTTTCTACACACCAATCATAAGCCGCTCTAACATTAAAAGTACCAGCATAAGCATAGCCGACAATTTGATCATCCACCTTAGCTACTAAATATGGATATTTTTCCATGACATGTACCATTCTTTGTTGAAATTCTTCGACAGCTGGTACTTCATATTCAAAAGTAATCGCTGTCTTTTCAACATAATAACAATAGATTTCTACTAGTCTTGCAGCATCTTCTAATTTTGCATACCTGATCTCTATTTTCATAACTCATTCCCCCGTTTGTCTTATTATCTACCAAATTAAAAAAGATGTCCATAAAAATGAACACCTAAGATAAAACTTCTCGCATTTCTTTAGAATATGTAAAACCATTTCCACTAACTTCTTCTACATGAGAAACAATAATAAATGCTTTTTCATCAATTTCTTTAATTTTATCTTTTAAATCAGGAAGTTTACGATAAGGTAAAATCGTTAAAACAACTTCTGTTTCATTTCCATAAAAACCACTTTTACCATCTAATAAAGTCACACCTGCATCCATATCATTTAAAATCATTGTTTTCATACGTTCAATTTCTTTAGACATTACAAGAACTTGGACACATCCTTTACCTGATGATAATAAATAATTCATCATATAGGCTGTAATTAAAATTGTCATGATTCCATAAATGATTTCAGGAGCACTATGGAATGAAATTTGTAGAACAAGAATTGCTGCATCAATCCCATTAACAAGCAAAGTCACAGGTACTTTAAAATATTTTTCAACAATAAGTGCTAAAATATCAAATCCTCCTGTAGATCCTCCCGCTTTTAATACAAGACCAATTCCTAGTCCTAATAAAAATCCTCCTAAAATACAAATTAATAATTGATCATTTAATAAACCATGTAAATAAGGTTGTTGATTAAAGAATTCTAATAAAATAGGAAATAAGAATGTTGAAATCAATGTTTTCATCGCAAATGCTTTTCCTAAAAAACAAAATCCAATGATAAATAAAGCAATATTAATAATTCCTACACAAAGAGAAATAGAAATTCCTGTATAAAAATGAGAAACTGTACTAATACCAGAAACCCCTCCTACCACAATGGAATTATCTAAAATCAAAGTACTAATAGCAAAAGCCATTAAAACGTTACCAATAATAATTTGAATAATTTTTTTCATATTTCTCACCTCGGGATATATCCTAACAATTTCTCTTTTTTAAGAATGTAACATATGTTACAATTTAAACAAGTAGGTGAAAAAAATGAAAATTAATGACGAACTCTTTGATTATTTTAAACAAGCTGGTACCATTAAACACTATCAAAAAAATGATATTATTTATATGCAAGATGACCATGCTGATGAATTATGTCTGGTTTTAAAAGGTCGCGTACGGGTTTACCATATTACTAAAAATGGTGATGAAATTAATTACGATGTTTTAGATAAAGGACGTATTTTTGGTGAATCTTCACTTTATGAAAATGCTTATCGCCCAACAACCGTTTCGGCTATTAATGATGTTGAAATTATTACTTGTCATCTTGAAGATCTTTATCCTTATTTATCATCTTCACTTGATCTGACGATTACTCTACTTAAGATGTTTAATGATAACTGCAATCATTTAACTCAACTTTTAAAATGGGCACAAACTTATGACCGATTTGAAAAAGTAGCTGCTTTTTTATATGAATTAAGTGCTACAAACAATATTGAAAAAAATTTACTTTTTGGAGATATTCCCTATACTCATCAAGAAATTGCGGATTCACTTGCCATTTCAAGAGTAACTGTTACAAAGGTTTTAAATCAATTTAAAGATGAGGGTTTGATTTCAATTGAATATGGTCATATCAAAGTTTTAAAACGAGATAAACTCTACGAGCAATATTTATCAACACTAGTTTAAACAAAAATAAGTTATGTTATAATAAGATATAAAGAGGAGGAATTTATAATGGAAAGTCATGTAGGATGTTATGAAACAGGTTCACTTGATTTCTTTGGACCATTATGTGTCGTTGCCTGTTATGTTGATCAAAAAGATGAAAAAGAACTGAATGAACTTGGACTAGATAAAGAAATGTCTACAAATGATATTGAAAAAATTGGTAAGATATTAAAAGATAAACTCACCTATAGTTTACTTTTGCTTGATAATAGTCATTACAATCAATATGTAAAAGAAGGTCAAAAACTTTCATGTATTAAAGCAAAACTTTATAATCAAGCGATGATCAATGTTATTCAACGTATTGAACACCCTATTTCTAAAGTAACGATTGATGCTTTTTTAGCACCTAAAAAATATTATCGTTATTTAAAAAGCAAAATCGTTGTTGTTCGTCATATTGAATTTAAAAAAGAAGAAATGTCTTTAGCGATGAAATGTGCGCATATTCTTTCTCAGTATGCTTATCTTCAATATTATCAAAACATGTGTCAATCATTAAATACAACACTTCCTCGTGGTTTTAATATTCTCGCAAATGATGCTGGAACTTCTTTAGTACAAGAATATGGTAAAGATATCTTGTATAAAGTTTCTAAAACCAATTTTCCAAACTATAAACAGATTTTAGAGAGAGTTAAATAAACTCTTTTTTTCTTATTAAGTAAAAAAATAAAATAATTCTTTATTTTTTATATAATAAAACTAACGGAGGAAAGAAATATGATTAAAATGATTGTGAGTGATGTTGATGGAACTTTATTATCTCATGGTTACATCAACCCTAAATGTATTGAAAGTATAAAAAAAGCTCAAGATAAAGGTGTTGAATTTGTAGTGGCTTCAGGTAGAGATTATTATGGCATAACAAGTGTTTTAGATCCTTTAGATATAAAATGTTCTGCTATTTTAGGAAATGGTGCTCAATATTGTAATAAAGAAGGAAAAGTATTAATGGATTGTTATTTAAATAAAAAGAAACTTAAAGAAATTCTTCCTATCTTTATTGAACACCATACTTCTTATATGATTTTTACAACAAACGGTTTTTATAGTACTTTAGAACCTGATTATGTAAGAAATCGTTTTGCTTATCGTGGAAGTGTACGCTTTGGTAATAAGATGGAAGATTTTTTACCAGGAGGTCCACTGAGTGATTCTCCTGCCTGTCAAATTCAACAATTTGATTCAATTGATGAATTCATTGAGAGAGATTTAGAGTGGAAGCTTTTTCACATGATGAAACAGAAATTCAAAAAGTCATTCCCTATTTTAAAGATATGAAAGAAATCGCTTATTTATCTTCCTATCCAGATAATGTAGAAATTACAAATGAAAATGCACAAAAAGGACTTATTTTAGAAAAAGTAATTGAACAATTAAATATCAAAAAAGAAGAAGTCATCGTTCTAGGTGATGGTATGAATGATATTACTCTCTTTGAACGTTTTCCCTATTCTTTTGCGCCAAATAATGCTGAAAAAGTTATTCAAGAAAAAGCTTATAAAGTTGTTTCAAGTTGTAAAGATGGAGCTGTTAGTGAAGCTATTGAATATGCTTTAGAAAATTTATAAAAGATTCATTTATTTTGAATCTTTTTTATTTGTTTGGAAATTTTATTATTTATTTTTACCAAAAAGAAGAAAGCTCCTTAAAAAAAGACAATATATATGGGAAGCATCGATATGAACAAAAATAGAGAGAATTTTATAAAATATTCAAATGATTTATATTTTCATCATTTATCGGTTGAAAATAAAAGAATCAGAGCCCTTTCTAAACAACAAATTCTTGATATTCAAGATCGTTTATTTGATTATACAAGTATTGAAAAATTAAAAAATAGCGTAAAAAAACATCAATAACAAAATATTGATGTTTTTATTTTACTTATCTTTCCAAAAATCAACAGGTTCATATTCTTGCAACTGTGCAAGAAATCCAGCTTTTTGAAGTTCTTCTTGAATTTCATCGAGAATTTCTTCATTGTCTGCATGAACTGTATGATAATGATATCCTGATGTGACATTTTTTAGTAAGCTTGAATGCCCTGTTTGTAGATTTGTCATATAATTTTTAATATCTCTTCTTGAAGCAATATTTAATGTTGCTTTTACAATATTATAAACTTTATGATAAACAAAGACATCTTCAACAAACCCACCTAAGTCAACAATTAAAGAAAGTTCTTTTTCCACTTCATTATCATCATGATGTACCTTAAAAATACGTTTACAAACTTTTTGTGTATTTAAAACATATCCTTTATGTGTTGAATAAATATCATAATCACCAGCACGAAGTAAAGCAATGTCTTGAACAATGACTTGCCGACTTACTTGGAGGGTTTTCGCTAAATATGTTCCTGATACAGGTTGTAAACTGTTTTTTAAAATATCAATAATGGCTTGTCTTCTTTTATTTCCATCCATAACTCGCCCTCCTTAATTGATATTATAGCACATGTAAATTTTTCAATGAAAGGTCTAATATTGGTGCAGAATGTGTTAAAGCACCGCTTGAAACATAATCCACTCCTAGATTTGTAAGTCTTGCAATGTTTTCTTTTGTGACATTTCCTGAAACTTCAATTTCAGCACGATGATCAATATAAGCAATAGCTTCTTTTAACATATCATCATCCATATTATCTAACATGATAATATCCGCACCTGCTTCTACAGCTTCTTTGACCATTTCCATATTTTCTACTTCTATTTCGATTTTTCTGACAAATGGCGCATACTCTTTAGCAAGCATAATAGCTTCCTTAACACCACCAGCAGCACCAATATGATTATCTTTTAATAAAACACCATCACTTAAATTATAACGGTGATTATGCCCACCACCAACTCTTACTGCATATTTTTCAAAGATACGATTATTTGGTGTTGTTTTACGTGTATCTAATAAACGAATAGAAGAATCTTTTAAATATTTTTGAACATTCGCTGTGTAAGTGGCAATTCCACTCATTCTTTGTAAATAATTTAAAGCAACACGTTCACCACTTAATAAAATACGAACATCCCCTTTGACACGTCCTAAAAGTTGCCCTTTTTCTACACGGTCGCCATCACTTGCAAAGAATTCGACATCACACGCTTCATCTAATAATTCAAAAGTACGTTCAAATATTTGTAATCCACAAATAATACCATCTTCTTTACAAATTAAATCAACGACACCTGTTTTAGAAAAAGGCATCACACTATTTGTAGAAACATCTTCACTAGTAATATCTTCTTTTAAGGCACTGATAATAAGTGGGTCTACATTTAATTTTAAAGTTGTTTGATCAAACATATAATGAGCTCTCTCCTTTAAACTTTTTTCAATACGTTTGGCAGCACGTTTAGCAAAAACAAGACTTTCTAAAAGTGAATTACTTGCTAGACGATTCTTTCCATGAACACCATTGCATGCTGTTTCTCCAATAGCATATAAATGTTTCATACTGGTATGACTATCATAGTCTACTTTGATACCACCCATAAAATAATGTTGTGCAGGTACAACAGGAATAGGTTCTTTAAAAACGTCATATCCTTTTTCTTTACAATGTTCAACGATATGAGGGAAATGACTTGCAATTTCTTCTTTACCAATTGGTCTTAAATCTTCATAAACATAATCTGTTTGATCTTTTTCCATTTGTTTAAAGATGGCTTCTGCCACAACATCTCTTGGAAGAAGTTCATTGACAAAACGATTTCCATTTTTATCTAAAAGAATAGCCCCTTCACCACGAACAGATTCAGAAATCAAAAAACTTCTTTCATGATCTGTTGTATATAAAGTTGTTGGATGAATTTGTACATAATCTAAGTTTTTAAGTTCAATTTGATATTTTTTAGAAAGTTCAATACCATCTCCTGTTAAATGAGGATAATTTGTAGAATGTTTATAAAGTCCTCCGATTCCTCCAGTAGCTAAAACAACTTTTTTAGCGTATACCTTTTCTTCTTGATTATTTCTTTTAATCACTCCACCTAAAGCAACATTTCCTCGAACAATTAAATCAACAAGAGGTGTATTTTCTAAAAGTGTTACGTTCTTTTTTTGTCTTACTTTTTCTAATAAATGTCTCGTAATTTCTTTACCTGTAATATCTTCATGATAAAGGATACGTTTTTGGCTATGAGCCCCTTCTCTTGTAAAAGCAAGGCTTCCGTCTTCATTTCTTTCAAAATCAACCCCATAACTAATTAAATCTTGAATAACATCTGGTGATGATTTAATCATTAATTCAACTGAATAAGCATCATTTTCATAATGACCTGCTTTCATCGTATCTTCAAAATAACTATCATAGTCATCTTCATTTCTAAGCATACAGATTCCACCTTGTGCTAAAAATGAATCACTTAGTTCCGCTTCTTTTTTAGTAACCATTAAAATATTTAAATCTTCTGGTAAATGTAAAGCCATATAAAGGGCTGAACATCCACTTCCTACTATTAATACATCTGTTTTCATATTCTACTCCTATTTTGCAAGTTCTAACATTTTTTTAAGTGGACTTAATGCTTTTTGCATAAAGTCATCATTTAAAATCACTTCATTTGTATCATTTTCTAAAACATCAACGATTTTTTCTAATGTCACTTTTTTCATATTTGGACAAACTTGTACATCCATAATAGTGTGTAAATTTTTATTTGGTGCTAATTCTTTGATTTTCGCAAAAACACCATCTACTGTCCCAATAATAAAATCTTTCGCTTCTGTTTGAACAACATAATCAATAATGGCAGAAGTACTTCCTACAAAATCAGCAGCTTCAACGATTTCTCTTTTACATTCTGGGTGCACTGCAATTTTAGCCTCTGGATATTTTTGTTTCACTTCATTTAATTTATCCAAAGTAATATTGGTATGACGAGGACAATGTCCATAATTTGTCATCACATTTTTTTCAGGGACTTGTCTTCTTACAAAATCTCCTAAGTTTTGATCTGGTATAAAGAAAATATTTTTTTGTGGTAATGCTTTAACGATTTTTACAGCATTTGAAGATGTCACACAGACATCCGCATATTGTTTGATTTCAGCTGTCGAATTAATATAACAGACAACTGCTAAATCATCATATTTTTCTCTCATTTCTTTAATTTCTTTAATTGTAATCATATGTGCCATTGGACAATCCGCAAAGGCATCAGGCATTAAAACCTTTTTATTTGGATTTAAGATTTTGGCACTTTCCCCCATAAATTCAACACCCGCAAAAACAATACGATCAGCTTCTGTTTGACTTGCAACTTTAGCAAGATAAAACGAATCTCCGATATAATCAGCAATCTTTTGCACTTCTTCATCAACATAATAATGTGCTAAAATAATCGCATTTTTTTCTTCTTTTAACTTTTTAATTTTTTCTATATTATCCATATAACTTCTCCCTTTTCTCGAGGAGAGTATACTCCTTTTGTTTACATCTGACAAGACAGTTGTCATAAATAAATGTAAAAAAGATATCTTTTTTCAAAGATACCTCTTACATTTCTTTTAATCCCAATAAAATACATCCAATCAACATATATTCCTTTAAGCTTTCAATCTTAATCAAATCAGGGATATAACTCTTTGGCATATATTTTTCCATTTCTTTTTTTACATCATCACTTTTAGAAATCAACCGATTATAAATAATGATTGCATCCGGTGCCACCATCGAAGTAATCCCTAAACAATACTTTGTTGTCCATTCAAGAGCTCCTTCTGGAGTTTTCTTAATTTCTTGATAATTCTCACTAAAAGAAATCGGTAAATACTGAATTTCACCCGCAATATTATGCCTTCCTTTAATTAAATGTCCTCGATGAATATGTCCTACCCCACCAGTACCACCAATTCGTGCTTGATAAAGGAAAGAAATCGATTCATAGTCATCTTGTGAAGCAAAATATCCCATTACAATTGTATTAACATCATTATTAATGACAATCTTTTGACTATATTTTTCTTCAAGAAAAGCTTGTAAATGACATTCATTCAAGCCATATTTCTTTAAAGTTACTACCCCATTATAAACAACACCAGGGAGTGAAAGACTAATGAGTTCTATATCAGGATATTCATATAAAATCGTATTAATTAAATCAACAATATCATCGACTGAAATCGTATTTTTATAGACTTCAAAATCTTCTAAAATCATATCATTTTCATCATAAAGACGACTGACAAGTCTTACTTTTTGATCCAATTGGATAAATGCAAGTGCGAGCACTTGTTGATGAGCTTTCAACATTTGTTTAATAGGCAGTGGATTTTCTTGTTGACTTTGAACTTCTTTTTCTTTATAAAGTTCATCTTCTAAAAAAGTAATCGTATTTCCCACATCATATTTTCCAAATAATGCAGGTGATAAAGCATAAACACGCTTATTTTTTAAGACTCCTTCTACTTCAGATAAACGAAATGATACCTGTGGTGCAAGTAAAATAACATCATAATCTTTCGCCATGTCATAAAGATTCCCATAAGAAACAGCATTAAATTCAAAATCTTTATTTAGAAGCTGTACACCCTCATTTAATTTTTCCGCAAAGAAACCTGTAGTAAGTCCACTTGTACACGAAAGAAGTACTTTTGTTTTTTTAGAAGTCGTTAAAGTTTGTAAACAAAGACGCATGTCATAAAGCAAACCTAAAGCATGATGAAAATTATTCATTTGAAAATGAATAAAGAAGACTTTTTCTTTTGTCATCTTATTTTCAACATCGAGTTCAATAATACAATTAGGATAAAAATTAATGAATCCTAAACCATATTTTGTTTCAATCACAATATTATCATTAACTTCTTTGACATCCCAATCATCTTCATTTTGATTCAACAGCCATCTCTTTAAAAGTTCTGTATCAATCTCTTTTAAAAAAGAATCCATCATCCTCACCTCTTTTTTTATTATACATTTTTTTCATCCAGAAATTAAAAATTCTTGATAATAATCAAGAATTATTGTTCAGGTACAACTGCGAAATAAACAAGGTCTTCTTCATGATCATTGACCATTGTATGTTTATGACCTTTAGGACAATAATGAACACTTCCTTTATGAAGTTCTTCTCTTTGTCCATCATAAATAACATAACCATTACCAGAAATAACATAAATCACTTCACTGTTTGTTTCATGAACATGTTCTCCAACACTTCCGCCACATGGAATATGTCCAATCATAAAACGATTTAAACCATCAAAATACATCTTTGCTTCAATGTATTTTTCGCCACCTTTAAAGTTTTCAAATTTTTCTAAATTATTTTCATCATATTCAAAAATCATATTTATATCCCCCAATCGCTTTTCATTATAACATATCTTACACAATTGTAAGATATATTTCTTTTATTAAATCTCTTGAAACCCTTGATATATAAAGGGTTTTACTATGCTAACATATCTCTTTTATCCATTTTTGGAGTATTTTTAGAGTAAATTTGTTCAAAAACATTATTTAGAGTATCTTTTTTACTGTTTTCCTCTAAATGAGTATAGACATTTAAAGTAGTATTGATATTACTATGTCTTGCTAATTCTTGAGTGGTTTTAACATCAACACCACTTTTATATAAGTTTGTAATTAAAGTATGTCTTAACATATGGAAATGAAAACCTTGAATACCTAAATCACTAGCAATCTTTTTAACTCTTGCTTGAGCACTAACAGGATTTAAATAATAACCATCTTCATTACATACAACTTTTTCATAAGGGTTAATATCAAACCATTCTATTAGTATTTCTTTTAATGTTGGTACTAAAGGAAGAACACTATTACTTGATGAGGTTTTAAGCTTTGTTTTTATCTTAAGGTCTTTATTCTTCCCCTCACGCTCTAATAATTGTTTATTTACTGTAATAGTATCATTGATAAAATCAATATCACTTTTATTTAATGCGAATATCTCACTGATTCTTAACCCTGTATGATAACCAATACTAATAGCAATAGATAAAGCTCTTGCATAGAAAGAACCACGATTTAGTTTTTCTATGATCATGTTATATTCTTCTAAAGATAAATAGTTATTTATTTCTTTTTTCTCTTTTATTTTAGTAATCTCTATATATGCTATTGGATTTGTTTCAATGTATTCATTCTTTATAGCGTATTTAAATACGTTATTTAAAACTTTTTTAATAGCAACGCAATTATCATAGCTTACATCACTTTCATTAATAAAAGCTTGAATATCTTTATATTTCAATGAAATTATCTTTTCTTTACCAATAGTGCTATAGATGTATTTGTTATAAATTCTCTTATATAGATTGATTGTATTAGGAGCATATGACCCACCATCAACCTTTAACCAATCATTAAACACTTTATTTAAGCTATCTTTACATATTTTCTTTAAATATCCATCTTGATTTATTTGAGTTTTAACCATACTCTCATGTTCTTGAGCTTCTTTCTTTACAATAAAACCGCTTTTAGAATATGTTCTTGTTATATCGTTTTCTTTATATTTAAAAGTTACTTTATATGTGTAACCTTTCTTAGCTTTCTTGCTAGGTACTTTAATAATGCTCATTATTGTGCCCTCCTTTTTGCCGTTTTGTTCGTGTTATACCAGGAGGGGTGATAAATAATATAAGTTTTAT